>JAEEGJ010002076.1_pt1 | contig 149863 bp, 124 predicted proteins | sample 8958761 | NCBI WGS metagenome assembly JAEEGJ01 (sample SAMN16246546, study PRJNA631951) | gut metagenome | biome: gut microbiome; feature: rumen; material: RS-attached | host: Bos | place: Iran: Karaj | collected 2018-10
TAAGAGATTGTCGAGAGTATTTCGATTCTGTCTTTGAGAAAGAAAGCAAAGATACTCTTCTTAAATGGCTTGAAATTGTCGAGGAAGCAACGGTCACAGAGTATCATGTTACAAAGAAATCGGAGGCTGCACAAATATTTGCATTCCAGAATGACCGAGGGAAATCACTTTCAAATCTCGAAGTTCTAAAATCTTTTTTTATGTTGCAAATATATTTGCGCGGAGATAAAAGACAAGAAGAGTATGTGAACGACCTCAACAATTCTTTCAGTGAAATTTATGAATCAATCGTCAAAACAAAAGTTAAAGAGGACGATATACTACGCTATTTTTGGATGGCTTTTAGTAAATATGGGTATAATACGGAAAATCCATTAAATGAAATAAAAGAACATTTCAAGAGTAAAGAAATTAAAGATATCACTCTTTTTGCACAATTGTTGTCACGAGCATTTATTCAGGTTATAACTATTGAGGCAGATCAGGATTTCTATTTGATGAATCTTCGAAGATTAGATCGTATGGCTCAAAGTTATCCCCTACTATTGAAGAGTCGAATTATAGCTAAAGTTGACGGAAAGACTTATTATCGTCTGGTACGCTTGCTCGAAAATATAACATTCAGAGCTGCAGCAAGAGGCGGAAGAGCAGCTATTGAAAGTAGACTGAATAATATATTGGTAAATGCCAATGACAATCAATCCTTCAATAGCCAAATTGACGTTTTCATTTCTAGAATACCTTATGAGTATTGGAGTGACAAGGAACTCCATAATGCACTCAATAGTGGAGGTATATATTTCAATCACCGCATTTGTTCATATCTTTTGTGGCGTTATGAACAAAGTCTTTGTCCTCTAAATCATCCTAAAGAGCGTGTGAAATGGGAGGATATAATAAAAAAAGAAAGTCTAGAGCATATTGCGCCACAAACACCAAAAGATGAAGAGCGCGCCCATGGCTATGGAATATATAGAGATATTGAGAACCCAGAAAATGGTATAGAATCAGGAGAATGGCTTAATAGTATAGGAAATATACTCCTCTTGTCACAGTCTCAAAATAGTTCTGCAGGAAATAAGGATTTAAAAGAAAAATTGGAAATATATAAAGAAGAGAATAGCTTAATTCGACAGCAACAAGAAATTATGACATTTATGGATGATCCCAACAATCCTTTTTGGGATAAAACTTGCATAGAGCGACGTGGAAAGCATATTATTGATGCAGCTATGAATATTTGGGATGTAAATAAGATATGACATACCTATGCTCACCTACATCTCCGACTCCGCCCACTACAAAGAAGTGCTTTCACGTGTTCTGCATATGAAGCACTCTTTATGGATGGGTACTGTTGATATCGAGGAACGCAAATAGAAAAAGCGAAATGGAAAGGTATCTTTTCTTGGACTTCGATGGGGTTCTGAATACTGAGCACTACCAGAACTTGCTTTACCATGAGGGTAAGGCTTTGCAAGATGAATATGGAGCGTATTTTGACCCTGAATCGGTAGAACAACTAAAGCGGATTATTGATGCCACTCATGCGGATATCGTGGTAGAGTCGTCATGGAAATATCTTGGATTGGAGGCTATGCAGGAAATGTGGGATAAGCGACAAATGCCTGGAAATATAATAGACATTACTCCTTCATCGATAAGTGACAACTGGCTGCTAACAGCTAATATTGACGAAATCGATCCTGCTATGGGGCATTGCAAAGGCATGGAGATTGCATCTTGGTTAGCAGATCATGCAACAAAAGAAGCACTTTATGTCATCATCGATGATGAATACGTGATATTGGATTCACAGGTTCCCAACTTCATATTGACGAATCCCTATGATGGAATCACAAAAGAACTGGCAGACAGAGCTATTTCTATACTGAGCAAATAAAAGTTTTTCTGCATATATTAAAAGATTCTTTTTAGATGTGCCCTCAAACGGCGCACCTTTCTCTTATCTTTGCATCGTGAAACAATAAAACTAATTATGGCAACAAGTGTATTAAACAGCGATGATTATTACAAATTAGATTATCGCATAATTGATGAATTTTTCCCGAAAGGGATGCTGTCAATTCTTGCAGGCAGACCTCAGATTGGCAAGTCATACTTTGCCAGTCATCTGGCCAAGAACCTCTCTCAGCATGGTGAAAGAGTATTGTACTTCTGTCTGGAACCACTTACAATTGAAATGAAAGAACGCTTGGACGACTCCAGCTTCCCTGCTCACGTTGTTTGCATTCCAATCATTTCTATAGATGAAGTATTACGCTTAGTCAATCAATGGAGATATGATGCTGTCGTCATTGACTATGTGCAGTTAATGGATTTCGTAAGATACATTAAATGCTTCAGCAGAGATGAAGAACTTAAAGCCATTTGGCATATCCTTGATGATTTAGCAAAAGACAAAGGAATAAGAGTTATCGGTGTATCGCAAGTACATATAGAACGTATCGATGGCTCTGAAGAGGCGATTTTTGAAAGTTGTTTGGAATATCTGGATAGAAAATTTCTTGCAAAACGGCTAAAGGCTATTCATCGGGAAAGCTATTATACAGAGGGCATTGAGACTGACAGCATACAGCAGATTAATCTAATCGATTATAGCATCGGTAATCCTCCAAATGTTTACCCTATAAAATATTGACTATTTACATAAATAACTATTACTCACAATTGTAAACTATTTCAAATAACACTATCCACTATGGCGAAGAAACAGAATGCAGATATTTGTAAGTTCTACGATGTTGGTATCGTTGATGCTAATACTTTAAGAGGCGAGGTTGATGAGACTCTTTGGCTATTGACTCAGGGCACTCAAGTCGTACCAATTAAAGTAGAGGATTTACTATATCTGTATTCTGAAACAACCATATTGCGGCGCAGGATCCTTTCTTTTCCTGAATATGGGAAAAACAGAATGGATAGCATTATAAACACCTTGCAAATGTACGAGCCTTCTGACATTAAATCTAATCAACATGTCGTGTTCTTGATCCAGACTTCCAAAGAACATCCTGTTAGTGTATCAGAATTGTGTAAGTTGCAAGATATCACAATTATGTTTGGATCAACTGCTGAGATAAATTGGGGAATAGGGATTGACGAGAAGTTAGATAACGAGATGTTCTTCATGTTGGTATGTAGTAAAAAGTGACAATTAATGGATTCGTATTCGCTGCCGAAGCCCTGATAGGCATTGCGCACCATCTCTGCAGTGACGAATGCCTCACGGTCTGACAGGTGCTGGTAGTGCTTGATGATCTGTGCCTTGATGTTGTCAAGGTCACGGTTCAGGTCAAGTGCCTCTCTCGTTCTGCCCTTGGCACAGTTCTTTGCTTGGTAAAGCGAACAAGTTCGAGCGGCCCTTCGCGTCCCACAGCGACAGCGGGATGCTCCCGAATTTTAAAAAACAACGGATTTAACGGATTCTTCCCATTGTTGACTATCAGCAGGTTACAAATCTGTTAAATCCGTTAAATCCGTTGTCGAAGAGAAGCCCAGGTGTTTTGGACACACCCACTTTTGGGGCAAATTGTACCACCAAATGATATTTTTTTTGCAAAAAGGTGTCGGTTTCCAATCTTTTTTATTACTTTTGCACACAATAAGTAAGAATTCTTAAATATTTTATGGTACGTAATATCTTCAAAGGGCTGGGAATAGCACTGGTTACCCCCTTCAACGAAGATGGTTCAGTAGACTATAAGGCACTGATCCGTCTGGTGGAGTATCAGCTCGACAATGGTGCTGACTTCCTGTGTATTCTGGCCACTACAGGCGAAACGCCTACACTGACTGCCGAGGAAAAGCAGAAGATTAAGGAAACGATTGTGAGTCTTGTTCATGGCCGCGTGCCCATTCTGATGGGTTGTGGCGGCAATAACACTGCTGCCATCATCGAGGAGCTGAAGACTCGTGACTTTCAGGGTATTGACGGCATACTGAGCGTGTGCCCCTACTACAACAAGCCTTCGCAGGAAGGTCTCTATCAGCACTTCAAGGCCATTGCCAATGCCACCAGGCTCCCGGTGGTACTATATAATGTTCCCGGGCGCACAGGTATCAACATGACGGCGGCCACTACCGTCCGTCTGGCCCACGACTGCGAGAACATCGTGGCCATCAAGGAAGCCTCCGGCAATCTGGAGCAGGTCGACGAGATTATCAAGAACAAGCCTGCCAAGTTTGATGTCATCTCGGGCGATGACGCCCTGACCTTCCCGATGGTCAGCTGCGGTGCCGTCGGTGTCATCAGTGTCATTGGCAATGCGCTGCCCAAGGAATTCTCGAAGATGATCCGTCTGCAGATGAAGGGCGAATATGATCCTGCCCGCAAGATTCATCATCGCTTCATCGACCTCTTCTCGCTGCTCTTTGTCGACGGCAATCCTGCCGGCGTGAAGGCCATGCTCAGCGAGATGGGCTATATCCAGAATGTGCTCCGTCTGCCCCTGGTGCCGATGCGTATCAAGAACATGCAGCGCATGAGTGAGATACTGAAAGAACTCAAGATATAATGGAAGAACCTCGAGTCATACACGAAATCACCCCGCTGATGGGTAAGGATGCTCTCTATATTGCTGACCGCAGGAAGAAGGAGTTCACCTATCCCATCCATAACCACGAGGTTTTCGAGTTGAACTTCGTAGAGCATGCCCCTGGTGTGCGGCGCATTGTGGGCGACTCCAACGAGGTGATTGGCGACTATGACCTGGTGCTCATCACCTCGCCCGACCTGGAGCACGTCTGGGAACAGAACACATGTACCAGCGACGACATCCGCGAGGTGACCGTGCAGTTCTATCTCGACATGGGCGACGAAAGCATGCTCTCGCGCAATCCCTTCTTCTCCATGCGGAAGATGCTCATGGAGGCCCGCAAGGGACTGTCTTTCCCGATAGACGACATCATGCACGTCTACCATCTCATCGATACCCTCAGCAGCATTAAGGACGGCTTCTATGCCGTCACCCAGTTCATGACCATCCTCTACGAACTGTCGAAGAGCACCAAAGCCCGCTCGCTGGCCACCTCCAGCTATGCCAAGGTGGAAGCCGAGAGCGACTCGCGGCGCGTGCTGAAGGTGAAAAACTTTATTGCCAAGAACTATATGGACGAGATACGCCTGTCGACGCTGGCCGAGATAGCCGGCATGAGCCCTTCGGCCTTCAGCCGCTTCTTCAAGCTGCACACCGGGCGCAACCTCTCCGAATATATCATCGAGCAGCGGTTAGGCTATGCCAGCCGCATGCTGGTGGACACATCGAAGGGTATTGCCGAAATCAGCTATCAGAGCGGTTTCAACAACCTGAGCAACTTCAACCGCATCTTCAAGAAGCGCAAGGGCTGCTCGCCCTCCGAGTTCCGCGAGAACTATCACAAGACGCGAATCATTGTGTGAGTGTATATGCTGAGAAGAGTATTGTCAACCATCGTAGTCAGACCAAACTAATAACTAAATAAATCTATGTGGTTATGAAGAAAAAACTAATTTTAAAAAACCAGGTAGGAGAGCTGGAGCGCGTCAACCAGTTCATCGAGGAAATCGGTGAGGAACTGGGACTCGACATGGAACTCCAGATGAATCTGAACTTGGTGATGGAGGAGATGGTGTCCAATGTCATCTTCTATGCATATCCCGAAGGCAAGACCGCCGACATCGAGCTGGTGGCCGAGTCCAACGGGAAGGAGCTGACGTTTGTGCTCAGCGACCACGGTATAGAGTTCGATCCCACCGCCAAAGAGGATGCCGACACCGATGTCAACCCCATAGACCGCGAAATCGGCGGCATGGGCATCTTCATTGTCAAGAACATCATGAACCATGTGACCTATCAGCGGTTGGAGGGCAAGAACCTGCTCACCATGACGAAGAAGATTTAGCGCAGACAATCAGAAAACAATCCAATACAGCAACGTATCTACAAACAATTTAAACAATAAACATTATGACACAGATTATCAAAGAAGGTGGTAAGACCATCATTAAGACCGGCGAACGTATTGACACGATGAATGCACCCCAGTTCGAACAGGATATCCAGCCTGCACTGGCTGACGGAGGCGTAGACCTCGAGATGGACTGCTCAAACCTCGTCTACATGGCCTCTTCGGGTCTGCGCATCATCCAGAAGACCATGCGTACCGTGATGCAGCAGAAGGGACAGTTCAAGATGACCAACGTCAGTCCCGAAATCTACAAGGTGCTCGCCATGACCGGCTTCACCAAGTTCATGAAGGTAGAGAAGAAAGCAGAATAACCAAACCTCATCAGAAGCCTTATGGTATACGTAGTAATCGTTTTAGTCGTGATAGTCGCAGCCCTGTGCTTCTCCCTCTATTCCCAGGGACAGGCAAGCAAGAAGCAGGCTGAGGAGCAGCAACAGCTGCTGACCGACTATCAGCGCCGCGTCAACGAACAGCAGAAGTTGCTCGAAGACTATCGCGCACTGGAGAAGAACTTTGACAACGTAGGCGAGGGCTATGAGCAGGCTCTGCTGGCCTTCGACAAGATGAACGAAGAGCAGGAGAAAGCCCAGAAGACCAACGAGGCGTTGCAGAAGACGGTAGCCTCGCTGCAGGAGGCCAACAGCCGTATGCAGGAGAGCGCGCAGAAGAAGGCCGAGTCCATGGGCCGTATCATTGCCGACCTGCAGCAGTTGGCAGCTACATCCGGCGATGCCAAACTTACGTCATTGGTAGGCAAGATCACCGACCTGGACGATGTGCAGGACAACCTGCCCCCGCTGGAGCGTGGCGACAACCCGATGGTGGTGCGCATTGCCGACCAGGCGGTCAAGCTCTCAGGCATCGACCAGGCTCAGTATATCAAGTTCGAACAGACCGTCGACCCCTCGGCAGCCATCACCATGCTGCTCACCAGTGAGCAGAAGGCCGTCCGCGCGCTAACCCATCTGCTCGACAACGCCCAGAAGTTCACCACCGACGGCACGGTCAGCCTCAGTGTCCATGTCGACATGGACAAGATGCAGGCCATCTATACCGTCGAGGACACCGGCTCGGGCATCGAAGCCGCTGAGGCCGAGCATATCTTTGAACCCTACGTGAAGCTCAACCAGTATTTCGACGGACAGGGCATCGGACTCACCGTAGCCCGCAACCTGGCCCGCCGGTTAGGAGGCGATGTGGTGCTCGACACCACAAAGGACACCCCAGGCTCGCGCTTCATACTCACCCTGCCCATCTGAACATTCCTACAGGCAGGATAGGGTAACCTTATACCGCTAAAGAGACAGGTTCCGACGACTCGGCTCTGAGTTTGGAAAACCTGCCTCTTTTTGTTGAGTTAACTCAAATCATCAATCGAGTTAACTCAAACGATCAATCGAGTTGACTCACGGTTTTCTGCGTGTTTTTTGCCTTTTTGCTTCTTTTTTTGAAAAAAGTTCGAAAATTATTTGGTGGTTTCAGAAAAAGTCCGTACCTTTGCACCCGCAAATCAGAAATGAGGAGCCCGTCAGCAGCGTTGCTGATACAAGGAGGTTCCGTAGCTCAACTGAATAGAGCATCTGACTACGGATCAGAAGGTTGTGGGTTTGAATCCCGCCGGAATCACAAAAAGACCGAGCAAATAGGAATTTTGCTTGGTCTTTTTCTTTTGTTTCCTCATTCCCCTCCTAAGTCAGGAGGAGGGGGCAGGGGGCTGAACAATGGCATAACGCCATAGAAACTGATGACCATACGGGAAAAAACAATTCCGAAATCCTTTGTGGGGATTCCGGAACTGTACTTTGAGGTGCCTGGCGGATTCGAACCGCCGTAGACGGTTTTGCAGACCGTTGACTAAGCCACTCATCCAAGGCACCAAGTCTTACTCTTTCGAGGCTGCAACTTTTGTTAAGCGGGTGCAAAATTACAAAAATTATTTTGAACTACCAAACTTTCTGCAGTTTTTTTTCAATTCACATTGCTGGCAAGGGTCTGATTCTGCTTTTATGACTCGGTAAATACGCCATGCGGCATACACAAATGCACAGCATACGACAGCCACCGTGATGACGATTTGTACCATAATACTCACCTCTCACCTCTTACCTCTCGTCAGCTTCTCAGTTTCCGTAGCAGCACTTTATTGATGGCCTGTATTCGGCGCCCGCCACGCTCAAGATCCTTGCCGATGTCCTCGCGTACATTATTTATATTATTAAAGAAGTCGCTGAAGGCATTGAGGAACATGTTGGGCTCGGCCTTGTCTTCTTGGATATCGGGATTGGTGATGATGGTGATGCCCAGATGCTCGATGTGTACATCGATGGTCTCGTTGGTGGTGATGGGGTCACCATCGTAGTGGATGGCTCCCGGCTCTTGACGGCGAATGATCAGATGGGGAGTGCGGAAGGTCTTTATCTTCGAGTTGTTGCCCAGTGTCTTCATAAACAGGTCGGCGGCAATCTGTGGAGCTTCCAAGGCATCGAAGGGTTCCATGATGATGACATCCATCAGACCGTCTTTCATGGTTGCTCCGGGGGCAATATAAGCATTGTTGCCATATTGCGAGGCATTGGCACAGGCAATGAGGAATGCTTTGTACTTGCTGGTGCCGCTCTCGTCGACAATCTCGTAGGTCTCTGGGCGGTATTTCAATCCTTCGCGCAACACATTCTCTACGTAGGTGATGGGTCCCCGCTTGCCCGATTCGGCAAACTTCAGCGAGATAAAGGCATCGAAGCCCATACCGCAGGTGCAGAAGAAGGGTAGTCCGTTGATTACGCCGTAGTCGAACAGTTCCTTCTGCCCCCTGTTGATGATGTTCAGGGCGCGGGTGATGTCCATAGGAATGCAGAGATGGCGGGCCAGCCCGTTGCCCGAACCGCAGGGGATGATGCCCAGGGCGGTCTGAGTGTGCACCAGTGAGCGTGCCACCTCGTTGATGGTGCCATCGCCTCCGACGGCTATTACGATGCTGTCACCACGCTCGGCACAGGCCTTTGCAATCTCGGCAGCATGACCCGCATACTGGGTGAACGCTATCTCATGGTCATAGCGTTCTTTATCCAGCAATTCTTCTATTTTCTTCGGCAGATCATCCTTGCTGTGAGTGCCCGATATGGGGTTAATAATGAATGTAATATGTTCCATACTTCTTATTGTCGCTGCAAAAATACAAAATTATTTGCTTTTTCTTGCACGATTTAATAAAAATTGTGTAACTTTGCAACCTGAAACTAATTTGTAGTAAAGTCTACACCTATATTGATATGGGACAATTACAAGAAAGATACAAGCATTATCGTGAGCCCCAGAAGTTTATGGAGGCTGACGTCTATCCTTATTTCCGCGCTATTGAGGGCAAACAAGGCACCGAGGTGGAAATGGGTGGCCATAAGGTTCTGATGTTCGGTTCGAATGCCTATACGGGGCTCACTGGAGATCAGCGCATCATCGACGCTGCCAAGGCTGCTCTCGATAAGTATGGTTCAGGCTGTGCCGGCAGTCGTTTCCTGAATGGAACACTCGACTTGCACGTACAGTTGGAAAAAGAGATTTCGGAGTTTATCGGCAAGGACGATTGTTTGTGCTTCTCTACTGGCTTCAGCGTCAATCAGGGCGTTCTGGCTATGGTAGTAGGGAAGGACGACTATATCATCTGCGACGACCGTGACCACGCATCTATCGTGGATGGTCGCCGCCTTTCTTTTGCCAAGCAGCTGCACTACAAGCACAACGATATGGAAGACCTGGAGCGCGTGCTGCAGAAGCTGCCTCACGAGGCTATTAAGCTGATTGTTGTCGACGGTGTCTTCTCAATGGAAGGTGATTTGGCTAAGTTGCCCGAGATTGTGGAGCTGAAGCACAAGTACAACTGCTCTATCATGGTAGACGAGGCTCACGGTATCGGTGTCTTCGGCCGTCAGGGTAGGGGCGTGTGCGACCACTTCGGACTTACCGATGAGGTAGACCTTATCATGGGTACTTTCTCGAAGTCGCTGGCTTCTATCGGCGGATTCATTGCCTCCGACTCAGACACCATCAACTTCCTGCGCCACACTTGCCGCACCTATATCTTCTCGGCATCTAACACCCCTGCTGCTACGGCTGCCGCCATGGAAGCCCTGCACATCATCCAGAAGGAACCCGAGCGCATTCAGGCACTTTGGGACGTGACCAACTATGCGCTGAAGCGTTTCCGCGAGGAAGGTTTCGAGATTGGCGACACCGAGAGTCCCATCATCCCCCTCTATGTGCGCGATGTGAATAAGACTTTCCTGGTTACTGCTCTTGCTTTCAAGGCTGGCGTGTTCATCAATCCTGTCATCCCGCCTGCTTGTGCTCCGCAGGATACACTGGTGCGTTATGCGTTGATGGCTACTCACACAAAGGAACAAGTAGACCGTTCAGTTGTTGCTCTGAAGAAAATTTTCGTCGAGCAAGGTATTATAAAGTAAAAAACTTCGTAAAATATTTGGGCGGCTGCAGAATTTTTAGTAATTTTGCAGCCGCTTAGCAATTAAGCACGGGGCGTAGCGCAGTTGGTAGCGTTCCTGGTTTGGGACCAGGCTGTCGCAGGTTCGAGTCCTGTCGCCCCGACAGTAAATCTATTATAATTATTAGAAGTTCCATGGAGAGGTCAGCCCGTGAGGGGCCCAACCTCTTCTTTTTTTATATTCGTACAAGATATATCGCAGACGATATAACGTTAAAGCTTATTAAAGTTTTGGATAAATCGCTTGCGATATAAGTTATTCTTTGTATCTTTGCCGGTGAAAAGATAAAGTATCACAAGTTTAACAATACTAAAGATAATAATTATGGCAAAGATTTATGACTTCAAGGCTCTTACGAGCAAAGGTAAGGAGATTGATTTCTCGACGTTCAAGGGTAAGGTGTTGCTGATAGTGAACACAGCCAGTAAGTGTGGATTCACACCCCAGTTTGCAGGACTGGAGGAGTTGAACCAAAAGTACAAGGATAAAGGTCTGGTGATTATAGGATTCCCCTGTAATCAGTTTAAGGAACAAGATCCAGGCAGCGATGCCCAGATTGAGGAATTCTGCCAGTTGAACTATGGAGTGACCTTCCAGATTATGAAGAAGACTGACGTGAACGGTCCCGCTGCTGAGCCCATCTTTGAGTATCTGAAGAGTGAGGCACCCACTGAGGAGTATCACGGTCTGAAGGCAAAGGCTACGCACACCCTCCTGAAGCAGTTGAGCAAGAGTGTGGAAAAGGATAGTGATATCCTGTGGAACTTTACCAAGTTCCTTATCTCGAAGGATGGAGAGACTATTCGTCGCTATGCACCCACTACCGATCCAAAGGATTTCGAACAGGACATTGAGGCGATGCTGTAAATAGGTACACGCGAAGTTTTAGAGTTTTAAAGTTTAAGGGATGCACGAAGAGTTGCAACTTGACCGGCAAATCTGCTTCCGGCTCTATACGGCTGCCCGGCTCGTCACACAGGCATATACCCCGATGTTGACGCAGCTGGGCATCACCTATCCGCAGTATCTGGTGTTGATGGTGCTTTGGGAGAAAGACTGTCAGCCAGTCAATGATATAGCGCATCGGCTGTTGTTGGAGACGAATACTGTGACCCCACTGCTGCAACGTATGGAAAAGCAGGGTATCGTGAAGCGTCAGCGCGGTGAGGAGGATAGGCGCCAGCAGATAGTCAGCTTGACAGAGCGAGGCAGGGCTATGGAGCAGGAAGCCTATGAACTGATTCCTGCAGGCATGGGTCAGGAACTGAAGAAATGTCCGTTGAAGGGCGACGACTATGCCAGCCTCGCCCGACAGTTGGATGCGATGATAGAATCGTTGAGTGCGAAGTAAAGACGAGAAGCGGTTGTAGTCGCTCCAATCCTCGCCAGCAAGCACTACCGCCAGACGTCCTGGTGTACGGTTGTTGCGCAGGATGAAGATATTATTCTGCTCCGAAATATTCTTGTAGTTCTTGGGCTGCACTGCCTTGTTGGTTGGGCAGATCACGGATGATTTGTCCGTGTTCCAGCAGGGCGATGCGGGTGGAGATGTCGACGGTATGCTGCAGATTATGGCTGGAGATGAGAATCGTAGAGCCCGTCTGCTGGGCATAGTCCGTCAGCAGGTGTTTGAGGAGTACCTGACTGGTGGGGTCGAGGAAGTTGAAAGGTTCGTCGAGGACTACGATCTCGGGCTGGCGGAAGAGGGCAGAAATGATGCCTACCTTCATCTTGTTACCAGCCGAGAGGTTGCGGATGAGCTTCTTTTGTCCGAATACCTCGCCATTGGCAAAGCGTTCAAACTGTGTCAGGCGCTCATTGACTTCGGCCTGACGCATACCGGAAATCTTGCCCAAAAAGGCAAAATACTCCTCAGGTGTGAGGAAATCAATAAGGAAACCCTCGTCTACATAAGCACCTACATGCTGTTTCCATGTCTCACTCTCTGCAGGATTGATAGCCTCTCTCTCCTCACCAGTGGGAGAAGAGATAAGGTAGCTGACCGTTCCTTCATCGGCTTTGAGCAAGTCAAGGAGTAGTCGGAAGAGCGTTGTCTTGCCTGCTCCGTTGTTTCCGACAAGCCCCAGGATATCCCCATCGTTGATAGTAAACGAGGGGATATCGCAGGCGCAAGTTTCACCAAACTGTTTCTTCAGATGCTCTATGGTAATCATAGCTATCTTCTTTATCAACTATACCAGTCCTCTTCCGTGACAGTTCTTGAATTTCTTGCCAGAGCCACAAGGACAGGGATCATTACGGCCTGGCATCTTGTCCTTGATAATGGGTGTGCGAGGCTGCTGGGCACGGGTGTCCTGAGCTGCAGCTGCTGCCTGATTGGGGTCGGTCATCTGCTCTTGTGTCAGGTTCTGCTTCGACTCTGTGTACTGCTGACGCTGGATGTGCTCCTCGGGAGCAGCTTCCTGCACCTGCTGCATCTCTGGAATCTGAGCGCGCATGAGAATGCTGACCGAACGGTTGTTCATCGTGTTCACCATGTTGTCGAACAGCTTGACACTCTCGAGCTTGAAGATTAACAGCGGGTCTTTCTGCTCGTAGCTGGCATTCTGCACGGAGTGCTTCAGCTCATCCAGCTCGCGAAGGTTCTCTTTCCAGGCTTCGTCGATGATATGGAGCAGTATCTGCTTCTCAAACTCCTTCACCACCGACTTGCACTCTGTGTCGTAGGCTTCCTTCAGGTTGCAGGGGATATTATACATTCTGCGGCCGTCGGTCAAGGGAACTACAATGCGCTCGTAGAGAGCACCTTGGTTCTCGTAGACCTGCTTGATAACAGGCATGGCCACCTCCTGTACGTGCTCCATCTTGCGCTTGAAGTTGCCCATAGCCACCTGGAATACTTCTTCGCACAGCTCTTCGTGGTTTTTATTGATAAACTCCTCGCTCGTGAAGGGACACTCCATAGCGAAGACCTTGATAAACTGCTCCTTGCAGCCCTCATAGTCGTTTGTCTCGATGATGTTGACCACACGGTCCCAGATGGTGTTCGAGATGTCCATGCCGATGCGCTCACCCATCAGGGCGTGGCGACGCTTGCTGTACACTACGGTACGCTGCTTGTTCATCACGTCATCATACTCCAACAGGCGCTTACGGATACCGAAGTTGTTCTCCTCCACCTTCTTCTGGGCGCGCTCCACCTGCTTGCTAATCATTGGACTCTCCAACATCTCGCCCTCCTTGAATCCGAGCTTGTCCATCACGGTGGCAATACGCTCCGATCCGAACAGGCGCATCAGCTTATCTTCCAAAGAGATGAAGAACAGTGACGAACCTGGGTCGCCCTGACGGCCGGCACGACCACGCAGCTGGCGGTCTACACGGCGCGATTCATGGCGCTCGGTACCGATGATGGCCAGACCGCCTGCAGCCTTCACCTCAGGTGACAGCTTGATATCGGTACCACGACCAGCCATGTTGGTGGCAATGGTTACAGCACCCTTGCCGTTGGTTGACTGTCCGGCCAATGCCACGATGTCAGCCTCCTTCTGGTGCAACTTGGCATTCAGCACCTGATGGGGAATGCCCTCGCGCTTGCCAGTCTCAGGATTGACGTACATATCGAGCATACGACTCAGCAGCTCAGATATCTCTACCGAAGTAGTACCAATCAAGGTAGGACGGCCGGCATTACGCAGACGGACAACCTCCTCAATGACGGCGCGATACTTCTCGCGGGCAGTCTTATAGATGCGGTCGTCCATATCGTCGCGGATGACGGGCTTGTTGGTGGGAATCTCTACCACATCGAGCTTATAGATATCCCAGAACTCGCCAGCCTCCGTAGAGGCAGTACCCGTCATACCAGCGAGCTTATGATACATGCGGAAGTAGTTCTGCAGGGTGATGGTGGCAAAGGTCTGTGTAGCAGCCTCCACCTTGACGTGCTCCTTGGCTTCTACGGCCTGATGCAGACCATCGCTCCAACGGCGGCCTTCCATGATACGGCCAGTCTGTTCGTCGACAATCTTCACCTCGCCGTCGATGACCACATACTCGTCATCCTTGTTGAACATACAATAGGCCTTGAGCAACTGCTGCAGGGTGTGGACGCGCTCCGACTGGACAGCATAGTGCTGCAGCATCTCGTCCTTCTTGTTGATGCGCTCCTCGTCAGAGAGTGAGGTGTCGCCTTCGAGGGCTGACAGTTGCGAGGTGATGTCGGGCAATACGAACAGATCCTTGTCGTTTACCTGATTGGCCAGCCATGCCGTACCTTTATCGGTCAGATCGCAGGAGTTCAATTTCTCGTCGACCACGAAGTAGAGAGGCTCCACTACCTCTGGCATACGGCGGTTGTTGTTCTCCATATAGATTTCCTCCGTCTTGAGCATACCGCTCTTGATGCCTTCCTCAGAGAGGAACTTGATAAGGGGTTTATTCTTAGGCATCGACTTATGTGAGCGATAGAGAGCGAGGAATCCTTCGTCCAGCAGTTTCTTATCGTTTTTCTCCTGTCCTTCGGCAATCTTCTGCTTGGCATCGGCCAGATACTGAGTAGCCAGCTGTCGCTGCACACCCACCAGCTTCTCCACCAACGGCTGATACTCCTCAAACATCTGGTCATCGCCCTTGGGCACCGGACCAGAGATGATGAGCGGCGTACGGGCATCGTCAATCAGCACCGAGTCCACCTCGTCTACGATGGCATAGTTGTGGGCGCGCTGCACAAGGTCGCTGGGCGAGATGGCCATATTATCGCGCAGATAGTCGAAACCAAACTCATTGTTGGTACCGAAAGTGATGTCTGCCTGGTAAGCCTTGCGACGCTCGGGCGAGTTGGGCTGATGCTTGTCAATACAGTCGACGCTCAGTCCGTGGAACATATACAGCGGTCCCATCCACTCGGAGTCACGCTTGGCCAGATAGTCGTTGACGGTCACTACATGGACACCATTGCCCGTCAAGGCATTGAGGAATACGGGGAGGGTTGCCACCAGGGTCTTACCTTCACCCGTAGCCATCTCGGCAATCTTTCCCTGATGCAGCACTACGCCGCCAAACAGCTGTACATCGTAGTGTACCATTTCCCACTTCAGGTCGTTACCTCCGGCAGTCCAATGGTTGTGGTAGATGGCCTTGTCGCCATCGATGGTGATGAAGTCCTTGCGCGGATCGGCAGCCAGCTCACGGTCGAAGTCGGTAGCGGTGACCACCGTTTCCTCGTTCTCGGCAAAGCGTCGTGCTGTCTCCTTGACAATGGCGAATACCTCGGGCATCACCTCGTCAAGGGCTTTCTCATAAATGTCGAGCACTTCCTTCTCTAACTTGTCTATCTGGGCAAAGATGTCGGCACGCTCGTCAATGGGCGTTTCTTCGATGGTCGCCTTCAGCTTCTCAATCTCCTCTTTCTGCTTGGCGGCAGAGGTCTGCACTTGGTGCTGAATATCCTTGGTGCGCTGGCGCAGCTGATCGTTGTCGAGCTGCTGGACGGCAGGGTAGGCGGCTTTCACCTTCTCCACAAGAGGCTGGATGAGCTTCATGTCACGAGAAGACTTGTCGCCGAACAATGAACGTAAAATCTTGTTGAAATTCATATCTTATTTTTTTTGCTTATTTACCTTATTATATTATTTGGGTTGCAAAATTACGAATTATTTTCCGTAATTCCGCATAAAAGTCTGAATATTTGGCTTTTTTCTCTTTTCTCTTTTCTCATCAGACGACTCGTTTCATGTGAATATAGCACTGCATCAGCAAACATAGTGCCAAACTCTGAATGCCTGCTGCATAGGTCTGAAAAGCAGCACCAATGAGGAACAGCAATGCCAGCACACCAGATATCATCCAATAGCGTGTCTTTCGCCTTTTTATGACTGGCCAGAGGAAGAACCAAGGTAAGGGGTTCAGCAATAGTATCTGTAGGTTCAGGCTGACGGTGGGGTGTTGCGAGAAGAGCATCATCGTTAGTATGATGCCGATGGTTCCTATAACAATCATCAGTAGCAGGTCCCATGCAAGGAAGGCGCACTTCTTCTTCCATTCGATCAGGAAGATAATCAGGGCAACGAGTGTCAGCAGGATGCCACATATTGTGGGCGACAGCGGAAAACCGTCCCTAATCATCTGTACCCCAGCAGGCACCGCCACTCGACGCTCCTTGACCATAGGGCGGTATTGGCCGTTCTCGTAGATTTGGGCATGGTCGAAGTCGTACATCAGATTGTAGGGAAGAAACTCTTGCTGGCGTGTGTCGGTGGGTTGGTCGGCCTGAATGCCTAACAGGAGATCGTTGCCAAATTGTGCCCAGGGATGGTTGCGAGTCATCTCGTGAACCATTTCTCTATAGGATGGCGTATAATCCTTGCGCGCTGCGTACTCGATTTTCCCATTGATGCAACGTTCTATGATGTCGCGGGCCTTTGTCGTGCAGTTGTTGTAGAAGTAATTGTAACGATAGACATTGTTCCCAGGTTCCAGATTTTCTCGTAGCGCCTCGCGCAGTTGCCGCTTTTCTTCAGAAGTCAGGTTAAGTACCTGTTCCGTCACCATGCTGCCAAAATGTCGGTATTCGGCCAAAAAGAGCTTGTAGGGATAGGCTCCTAACTCATAGTCGGTCAGGCCAAAGACAAAGCGCAACACAAAGTGGGGCTTTTTGAAGTCGAATACACCGTAGTTGAAAGCAGCATCCATCTGGCTACCCTGACGGGCATCGTGAAAGCGGATCGCCGTATGGCCATACAGACTATAAATCTCGTCGTGAGGCTGACAAGTGAGCAAGCTGATTTCCACCGAGTCCATCGGGTCGTGCCCGACAGCCTCTATGACAGATTCCTGTGCGCTAACAGGTGTTAACACTCCTGAAAAAAGCATCAGGAGAAGTCCTAAAATAGTCCTAAAAATGATTTTTAAATGTTTCACGATGCAAAATTAACCTATATTTTCCACTTAACGTGCGTTTATTTCGTTTTTTTTCAATAATTTTGCAACCCGAATGGAATTGTTTAAACAAAGACAGATGAAAAATAGATTATTAGGAAGCCTGCTGATGAGCCTTATCAGCATGACCGTTATGGGTCAGGTCAGCAGAACCCTTTCCCCATACAGCCAGTTCGGCTTGGGCGTGTTAGCAGACCAGTCGCAGAGTTTCGGCCGGGGTATGGCCGGTCTGTCGATTGGTGTTCGTAACGGCAAGTATGTCAATGTGCAGAATCCCGCCTCGTATTCTTCTGTTGACTCGCTGACTATGATATTTGATATTGGCCTTTCCGGTCAGATAACCAATTTCAAGGAGGGCGGTAAGAAACTGAATGCTAAGACAGCAGCCTTTGACTATGCTGTGGCAGCATTCCGAGTGCTTCCCAAGCTGGGTGCCAGCCTTGGTGTCATTCCTTATTCCAATATTGGCTATCATTACGAGACGATAGGATGGATTGGCGAGGCTGGCGGCGATGCCTATGGAAGTGCTGCCAACAATCAGTACACGATAGGATACGACGGTAAAGGCGGCTTCAGTCAGGCTTTCCTTGGTCTGGGCTGGGAGATTGCCAAGGGCTTCTCCATTGGAACTAATATCTCCTATTTCTGGGGAAAGTATGAGAAGAGTGCCGGATATAAGTCGAACGACAGCTATCAGAATACGGTGGCCCGAACTTATACTACCAATATCAACAGTTGGAAGCTGGATTTTGGTGCCCAGTATTCCACACCCGTCAACAAGGACGATGTGCTCACCGTGGGAGCAACCTTTGGTATTGGACACAAACTTGGTGCCGACGCCAACTTGGAGATTCTTAATACCAATACCCAGACCCTGGTGACGCGAACCTCCAGGGATAGTGTCGCCAATGCCTTCAAGTTGCCATTTACTTTTGGTGTCGGCGTTTCGCTGCTCCATAAGAACAGCCTGACTGTAGGTGTCGACTATCTGTTACAGAAATGGGGCTCTATCGACTATCCGCAGGTTAATGCTGAGACATCTCGTTATCAGGCATTTAGCGGAGTGCTTAAAGACCGTCATAAGGTAACCATTGGTGCCGACTGGATACCCAATGCCTCGGCACGTTCCTTCTTGAAGCGTGTTCACTATCGTTTGGGAGCATCCTATGCTACACCTTATTATAATATAGGGACCCTCAATGGCCCGAAAGAATTGTGTGTCAGTGCCGGCTTTGGCATTCCGATTGTCAACACTTGGAACAACCGTTCAGCCCTGAATATCAGTGCCCAGTGGGTACATTCTTCAGCCAGGGACCTTGTGACCGAAAACACCTTCCGAATCAATATCGGATTGACCTTCAACGAACGATGGTTTGCTAAATGGAAGGTCGACTAACACCACTTATACTTGTGTTGCTGTTGGCGGTTCTTGGTTCGTGTGAGGACCGCAAGGAGCATACTGCACCGGCAATCCGAGAACGCGATTCGGTGTCGATGATGACCAGTTATGGAGTGAATACGCTCATCTCTGACTCGGGTGTCATCAGGTATAAGATTGTCACCGAGCGATGGGATGTCAATACCGTCAAACAGCCAACCCGCTGGACCTTCGAGCGAGGCATCTTCTTCGAGCAGTTTGATGAGCAGTTCCATGTTGAGGCCTATATCAATGCAGATACCGCCTGGTACTATGACCAACTGAAGCTATGGGAACTGCGTGGGCGAGTGCATATCCGTAACGTCAACGGGCTGGTCTTCGACAGCGAAGAACTCTTCTGGGATGGCATCAAGCATGAATTCTATTCCTACAAGTTCTCCAAGGTGGTCACTCCTGAGCGTACGATGCAGGGTACCTATTTCCGTAGTGATGAACACATGTCCCACTACGAGATTACCAATAGTGTAGGCTCCTTCATGGCTGAAGATATTGACGGAAGTCAGTCGTCCGATACTGCTCAGCAACAGAAGGACAGCACTCAGGCGGCACCACCCGTCCGTCAGGCTGCCACGCGCCATAAGGCTACACAGAAATCTATCTTTACGACCCCATGACAGAACTCATTATAGGACTGATAATCACAATGGTATTCTCCGCCTTCTTTTCTGGTATGGAGATTGCCTTTGTGTCGAGCAACCGACTGCGCGCAGAGATGGACCGTGAGAAGAACGGGCTCTCCCAGCAGGCGCTCGACATCTTCTATGCCCATCCCAGCAACTTCATCTCTACGATGCTGGTGGGTAATAATATTGCGCTCGTGGTCTATGGTATTCTGTTTGCACAGATCTTCGATGCCACGCTGTTTGCACCGCTTAGTGATGGGGCTCGCGTCACCTGCGACACCTTGCTTTCAACAGTTGTCGTGCTCTTTACGGGAGAGTTCCTGCCTAAGACCATCTTCAAGTCCAATCCCAACGGGCTGCTTACCTTCTTTGCCATTCCTGCATTCGTCTGCTATATTATTCTTTACCCCGTTTCACGCTTCTCTACGGCTTTGTCCAGAGGACTTCTGCGCCTGTTTGGGGTTCGGTTGCCCAAAGAGACAGAAGGAAAGGAGTTCACGAAGGTCGATCTCGACTATTTGGTGCAGTCGAGTATTGATAATGCCAAGGATGATACAGAAATAGAAGACGAGGTCGAGTTGTTTCATAATGCTCTCGACTTTGCCGACACTAAAGTGCGCGACTGCATGGTTCCCCGTACAGAAATCGATGCGATAGACATCGAGGATTGTACGCTCGAAGAACTGAAAAACAAGTTCATTGACAGCGGCCACAGCAAGATAGTGGTCTATCGCGACGACATAGACCATATCATCGGCTATATCCATTCTTCCGAGCTGTTTAAGCAGATTGCCGATATTTCAAAACACATCCAGCAGATGCCCTATGTCCCAGAGACGATGGCTGCCCGCAAGTTGATGCATATCTTCTTGCAGCAGAAGAAGTCGCTGGGAGTAGTGGTCGACGAGTTTGGCGGTACCAGTGGTATTGTCTCGCTCGAGGATATTGTGGAGGAGATAACAGGCGATATCGAGGATGAGCATGATAACCAGAAGTATGTGGCCAAGCAGCTCGCTGACGGCGATTTTATCCTGTCGGCACGATTGGAGATAGAGAAGGTAAATGAGCTCTTCGACCTCGGATTGCCTGAGAGCGATGACTATATGACCGTTGGTGGACTTATCCTGCACGAGTATCAGTCGTTCCCCAAGCTCAACGAGGTCGTGCGTATAGGGCATTTCGAGTTCAAAATCATAAAAAATACGATGACAAAAATAGAGCTCGTCAAACTAAAAGTCATAGAATAAGGTAATTTTTCATAAAAAAATGTCGGTGTTTGCACGAAATTTAGTACCTTTGTCGGCTGAAACTGAAAAAATTAAGAATAATAATAAAAAATAAAAAGCAAAAATGGCAGCAATTGGAAAAATTAGAAGCTGGGGACCAGTACTCGCTACGGTGATTGGTCTGGCCCTCTTTGCATTCATTGCCGAAGAGATGTTCCGCTCTTGCGAGGCTACTGGCAACGAGCGTCGTCAGCAAGTCGGCGAAGTGTTAGGTAAGAAAATCTCCGTTCAGGAGTTCCAGTCAATGGTTGACGAGTATCAGGATGTGATTAAGATGACTCAGAACCGCGACAATCTCTCTGAGGAGGAACTGAATCAGGTGAAGGATCAGGTATGGCAGCAGTTTGTCAACAATACCATTATCAATGCGGAAGCTGAGAAGCTGGGTCTTACCGTTACTGACGAGGAGATGCAGAATATGTTGCGTGCCGGCACCAATCCCATGCTGGCTCAGACTCCCTTTGTCAATCAGCAGACGGGCCGTTTCGATGTGACACAGCTCACCAAGTTCCTTGACGACTACAAGAAGGCACAGCAGACGGCTGGTGCAGGCGAGGTTGCCGAGCAGTATCAGCGTCTCTACAACTACTGGAAGTTCATTGAGAAGAATCTCCGTCAGCAGACGTTGGCTCAGAAGTATCAGACGCTGCTCGGCCAGTGCCTGTTCTCCAACCCCGTCTCTGCCAAGATGGCCTTCGAGGGTCAGAATCAGGAGAGCGATATCCTGCTGGCCGCTATGCCTTACAGTGCCATCAAGGATGCCGATGTCACCGTCAGCGATGCCGACTTGAAGGCTAAGTATAACGAGCAGAAAGAGATGTTCAAGCAGTATGTCGAGAGCCGCGACATCAAGTATGTCGACTTCCAGGTGGTAGCTTCTGCTGCCGACCGTGCTGCGCTGATGAAGACGATGCAGGAGGCCCAGCAGAATTTCCAGGCTGGTCAGGTTGTTGCCGAGGTGGTTCGCAAGGCTCAGTCGCAGCTGTCTTATGTCGGCATTCCTGTGAGCCGCAATTCGCTTCCTTCCGATATCGCCGCTAAGATTGACTCTATGGCAGTAGGTAGCGTGTCGGCTCCTTTTGAGACTCGTTTCGACAATACTCTTAATGTAGTGAAGTATATTGCTAAAGTTCAGCAGCCCGATTCTGTCGAGTATCGTCAGATTCAGGTCGGCGGCGAGAATGCCGATGACGCCAAGAAGCGTGCCGACAGCATCTATACCGCCTTGCAGGGTGGTGCTGAGTTTGAGGCTCTGGCTAAGAAGTACGGTCAGACCGGCACCAAGCAGTGGCTTACCTCTGCTATGTATGAGCGCGCTCAGGGTATTGATGCCGATACCAAGAACTATTTGGTAGCTCTCACCACGATGGCTGCTGGCGAGACAAAGAATCTTGCTATGACTCAGGGTAACATCATCCTTCAGGTTACCGCTCGCCGTGCTATGGTCGACAAGTTTGACGTAGCTATTGTCAAGCACTCTATCGACTTCTCTAAGGATACTTATTCACAGGCTTATAACAAGTTCTCGCAGTATGTCAGCGAGAATAAGACCGTTGAGCAGTTGGAAGCCAATGCCAAGAAGTTCGGCTTTAATGTGCAGGAGCGTAAGGACCTGTACAGCTCTGAGCACAACGTAGCCGGTCTGCGTTCTACTCGTGAGGCTATGAAGTGGATTTTCGACGCCAAGGCTGGCGAGCTGTCACCTCTCTACGAGTGTGGCAATAACGACCACCTGCTGGTTGTTGCCCTGACTAAGGTTCATCCTGAGGGCTATCGCGATTTGGCTGATGTCGAGGATGCTGTAAAGCAGGAAGTCATCCGTGACAAGAAGTTTGCCAAGGCTGCCGAGAAGCTCGCTGGTGTGAAGAGCATTGCCGATGCCAAGGCCAAGGGTGCCGTAATCGACAGTGTTCGCCAGATTACCAACTCCGCTCCTGTCTTCGTACAGTCTGCCGGTGCTTCAGAGCCCGCTCTGAGTGGTGCAGTAGCCGCAACCAAGCAGGGCCAGTTCAGTGCTGAGGTCGTCAAGGGTAATGGTGCTGCTTATCTGTTCCAGGTGCTTCAGAAGAAGGAGCGTCAGGGTGCTAAGTACGATGCCAAGCAGCAGCAGAATCAGCTCAGACAGATGGCTATGCAGGCCGCAAGCCGATTCATGAACGAGCTCTATCTGAAGTCTGAGGTCAAGGATAATCGCTACCTGTTCTTCTAACAACAGGTAGCATCCAGCATACAAAAAGCAGAGGCTCAGGAAATTTCCTGAGCCTCTGTTTTTGGTTAATCTCTTTCTTTGTCTTATCCGTTCATGCTCAGCAGGAACTCCTCGTTTGAGTGCGTCTGCACCAGACGGTCGCGAACAGTGTTCATAGCCTCGATGGGGTTCATCTCTGCAATAAACTTGCGGATAATCCACATGCGGTTCAGTGTGGTCTGATCCTGCAGCAGGTCGTCGCGGCGTGTAGAACTCTGTACGAGATTGACAGCAGGATAAACGCGCTTGTTGGCGAGCATACGGTCGAGTTGGAGCTCTGAGTTACCAGTGCCCTTGAACTCCTCGAATATCACCTCGTCCATCTTCGAACCCGTGTCGGGCAGTGCGGTCGCGATGATGGTCAGCGAACCGCCTCCCTCGATGTTGCGTGCGGCACCGAAGAAGCGCTTGGGCTTCTGCAGGGCGTTGGCATCGACACCACCCGTGAGCACCTTTCCGCTGGCGGGAGCCACTGTGTTGTAGGCGCGGGCCAGTCGGGTGATGCTGTCGAGGAATATCACCACATCGTGTCCGCACTCTACCATTCGCTTGGCTTTTTCGAGCACGATTCCGGCAATCTTCACGTGCCGGTCGGCAGGCTCGTCGAAGGTGGAGGCTATGACCTCAGCATTCACGGTGCGTGCCATATCGGTTACCTCCTCAGGACGCTCGTCGATGAGCAGCATCATGATGTATGCCTCAGGATGGTTGGCCGCGATGGCGTTGGCAATATCTTTCATCAAGATGGTCTTACCGGTCTTGGGCTGGGCTACGATGAGTGCTCGCTGACCTTTACCAATGGGGGCGAACAGGTCGACAATGCGCACGCTTGGATTGGTGGTGGCTTTGTCGCCGCAGAGCTTGAACTTCTCGTCTGGGAAGAGTGGGGTGAGGTGCTCGAAGGCTACGCGGTCGCGTACTTCCTGCGGGTTGCGTCCGTTGATGGTCTTGACACTGCTCAGTGCAAAGTATTTCTCGTTGTCGTGGGGCGGACGAACGGTACAATCCACTACATCGCCAGTCTTGAGTCCGAAGCGCTTAATCTGCTGCGGGTTGACGTAGATGTCATCAGGCGACGACAGGTAGTTGTAGTCTGATGAGCGCAGGAATCCATAGCCGTCCTGCAGTATCTCCAGCACACCGTTGGCTGAGATCAGGTCTGCGAAGTCGAAATCTCCGTAGTTGCCGCGTCCATGGTCGTTGCGCATCATGGGAGTGGCAGGCTCCTGAATGGTCGGTTGGGCCATCGGACGGTCGAACATGTCGAGCGACGGGATGGCTGCCTGGTCTTCGATGGGAATGTCGACCATCGTGATGAAGTCGGTGCCGTCGCCAGGATCTCCCTCCCATACTCCGTCGGCATTGGCGGCAGTCATGTTGTTCATCTTTGCCTTGAGCTGCTCCATTTTCTCTGGAGCAATCTCTTCAGCGGCTGCCGCTGTTCCAGCCTCAGGCGTGGAAGCATCAGCCTCAGGATTGGATGCTGTCGGCTCTGCTGCCTGCTCGCTGTTATTGTCGGCATCTGCGGCAGCCTCCTCTTCGGCTTTCTTGGCGGCTTCGGCAGCAGCGATCTCTTCCAGCTCTTTCTTCGACTTGCGTCCGCGCTTCTTGGGAGCGGGCTTCTCCGGCTCTGCGGGAGTGTCTTCTGCTGTGTCGGCAGCTTTCTTCTCGGCCTCTGCGGCCTCTGATGCCTCTTGTTCGGCAAACAGGTCGTCGAGCGAAGGCTTCTTTGCGCTCTTTGGCTTCTGGTTGCCCTTCGAGTCGAGGTTCTCGCCCTCGCTACCGTTTACGGTATACACTTTGCTATTGTCTTTGGCAATGCGTGTTCGCTTGCGCTTGGGAGTGGGCACGCCGGCAGCGGAATTTTCTGCGGCCTTGTCCAAGATGTCATAGATGACGGTTTCCAGCTCGTCATCCTGCGAGACCTTGACTCCCAGTTCGTTGGCTATCTCCATCAGTTCAGGGATGGAAAGCTTTTCTAATTCTTCTTTCGTGTACATATCAATATACAGTAAAAACGTTAATGATTCAATGTTGGGAATAATGAAAACTGTGGAAAGAATGCTTCGCGGAAGGAAGCACGTTTTCTTAGATTCGCGTGCAAAGGTACGAATAATCGGGCAGAATACAAAATAAATTTCGATTTATTTTCAATTTTATGCTAAAAAAAAGCACGGGGCGCTGACGATGACACCGATGACACCGATGACAGCGGCATTTATTTGTCATCGTTTGTGTTCATATTTATATATATAATATATTATATATATAAATATGGCTCTGTAAACAGCCATCCCTGTACGAAAATAAATACCCCCACTGTCATCGGTGTCATCGTCATCGCTGTCATCGGTTGTGAGATAAATACCCCACTGTCATCGGTGTCATCGTCATCGGTGTCCACACAGCGAGCCGTAACACACCACACAGCGAGCCGTAACACACCAAGCGACGATATTACTGCTCGTTTTTTTTCTTTGCATTCCGCAATCTTCTGTACTCCCTCTATACTACGGAATAATTGCTGCCACGTTAGGAAAAATTTACTGCCTGGTCAGGGCGCAAATGATGGCTGCCCATGCGTCGTTTCCGACTATTTTTAATACTTTGAATTATTTTAACAATCGCCCTGCCGCCACCCCCAACAACCTCGATGACACCGATGACGATGACACCGATGACAGCGGGGTATTTATTGGCAAATCGATGACAGCGATGACGATGACACCGATGACAACGGGGTATTTATTGCAACGAATGCGGGTTGGTGAGGTCAAAAGATGGCTAAAAGTTTTCGTATTTCACGGAAAATTGCTACCTTTGCCCGATAAACATTAAGTGATGGAAATAAAACAAGCAGAATTTACGCTCTCAGCACCGATGGTGTCGATGTGTCCCAAGGACACGAAGCCCGAGTATGCCTTCATCGGACGCTCGAATGTGGGCAAGTCGAGCCTCATCAATATGCTGACGAACAATAAGAAGTTGGCCAAGACGTCGTCGACTCCCGGCAAGACGTTGCTCATCAACCACTTTATTATTAACAAGGAGTGGTATCTGGTGGACCTTCCTGGCTATGGCTATGCCAAGCGCTCGAAGAAAGAAGTGGACCGGCTGGACCAGATGATACGCGGCTACATCCTGCAGCGCGAGCAGCTGGTGAATGTCTTCGTGCTGGTGGACATCCGTCTGGAACCGCAGAAGATAGACCTCGACTTCATCGAGTGGCTGGGGCTGAGCAGCATTCCGTTCTCGATTGTCTTCACCAAGGCCGACAAGCTGACGGCCAACAAGGCTCGTCAGGCGATGGAGGCTTACAAGCGGAAGCTCTCGGAGACATGGGAGGAGATGCCGCCGATGTTTCTGACTTCCGCCGAGAAGAAGGATGGCCGCGAGGAGGTGCTGAACTATATCGAGCAAATCAATAAAGAACTGTAAGATGACTCCCTATCTCGATGTACAACATCTGTCGAAATCGTTTGGTGCCCTGCAGCTCTTCCAGGATATCAGCTTCTCGATTGGCGAGGGCCAGCGGGTGGGACTGATAGCGAGGAACGGCACGGGCAAGTCGACGCTGCTCTCGATATTGGCAGGCAAGGAGGGCTACGACAGCGGTGACATGGTCTTCCGCCGCGACCTGAAGGTGGGCTTCCTGGAGCAGTCGCCTGTGTTCGATGCCGACGAGAGCGTGCTCGATGCCTGCTTCAACCATCAGGGCGAGGAGGAGAAAGTGCTGAAGGCGAAGCAGGTGCTGACGCAGTTGAAGATTAAGGACCTGACGCAGAAGATGGGTCAGCTGAGCGGAGGCCAGCAGAAACGCGTGGCACTGGCCAACGTGCTGCTGACGGAGCCAGACCTGCTGATACTGGACGAGCCAACCAACCATCTGGACTTGGAGATGATAGAATGGCTGGAGGGCTACCTGCAGCGTGGCAACAAGACACTGCTGATGGTGACGCACGACCGTTTCTTCCTCGACCGTGTGTGCTCGGTGATTCTCGAACTGGACGACCATACCATCTACACCTATCGCGGCAACTATGCCTACTATCTGGAGAAACGCCAGGAGCGCATCGACAACCGGCGGGCAGAGATAGCGCGTGCCAACAATCTCTATCGCACGGAGCTAGACTGGATGCGCCGGATGCCGCAGGCACGCGGTCATAAGGCACGCTATCGCGAAGAGGCTTTCTACGAGCTGGAGCGTGTGGCCAAGCAGCGCATCGAGGAGCGCCAGATTCGGCTGAAGGCCTCCAATGTCTACATAGGCTCCAAGATATTTGAGTGTCAGTATATCTCCAAATCATTCAGCAACGCGCAGTCGGAGGTGGTCATCCTCAAGGACTTCTACTATAACTTCTCGCGATTCGAGAAGATGGGTATCGTTGGCAACAACGGTACGGGCAAGTCGACATTTGTCAAGATGTTGCTGGGGCAGGTGCCTGTCGACGAGGGACGTATCGTGGTGGGCGACACCGTGCGCTTCGGATATTTCTCGCAGGAGGGCCTGCAATTCGACGAGCAGATGAAGGTCATCGACGTGGTGCGCGACATTGCCGAGTATGTGGACCTGGGCAGCGGCAAGAAGCTGTCGGCCTCGCAGCTGTTGCAGTACTTCCTGTTCACCAACGAGCAGCAATATAACTATGTATATAAGTTGAGTGGCGGCGAGCGGCGCAAGCTCTACCTCTGTACGGTGCTGATGCGCCAGCCCAACTTCCTGGTGCTCGACGAGCCTACCAACGACCTGGACATCGTGACGCTGCAGATTCTGGAGGAATACTTGCAGGATTTTCCAGGCTGTGTGATTGTGGTCAGCCACGACCGCTACTTTATGGACAAGGTGGTCGACCATCTGCTGGTGTTCAAGGGTCAGGGCGAGGTGAAAGACTTCCCAGGCAACTACACGCAGTATCGTGAGTGGGCAGCCCTCAAGGACGCCGCAAATGGTAAATCTAGTGAGACTAGTAAAACTAGTTCAACTAGTTTAGCTAGTACAACTAGCAAAACCCATAACCGCGACACCAAGCGCCGACTGTCGTATAAGGAGAAGCGCGAGATGGAGCAGCTGGAAAAGGACATTGCGGCACTGGAGGCAGAGCAGAAACAGATAGAGGAGGCGCTCTGTGGCGGTACGACCTCGGTTGACGAGATTACGGCCATGAGCAAGCGTCTGCCGCAGCTGAAGGACGAGCTCGACGAAAAGTCGATGCGATGGCTGGAACTGGCGGAAGTTGAGAATTGAGAGTGACATGATACAACAACAATATCCATCCCAGTTGCTGGAGCGGGCAGTGCAGGAGTTCTCGCGACTGCCGGGCATCGGGCGCAAGACGGCCTTGCGGCTGGTGCTGCATCTGTTGCGCCAGGACACTGACGACGTGATGCGGCTGGCTGATGCCATCAGCACGATGAAGCGCGAGGTGAGATACTGCAGGGTGTGCCACAACATCAGCGACAGCGACCTCTGTCCCATCTGCAGCAATGTTCGGCGCGACAGCTCGACCATCTGTGTGGTGGAGAACGTGCAGGACGTGATGGCGGTCGAGAACACCCAGCAGTACGTGGGACTCTATCATGTGCTGGGTGGGGTGATATCGCCAATGGACGGTATCGGCCCCAGCGATCTGGAGATCGACTCGTTGGTGGAACGTGTGGCACAGGGCGGCGTGAAAGAGGTGATTCTGGCGCTGAGCTCGACGATGGAGGGCGACACCACCAACTTCTACATCTTCCGCAAGCTGGCACCCTATACGGATGTGAAGTTGAGCATCATTGCCCGCGGCATCAGTGTGGGCAACGAGCTGGAATATACCGACGAGGTGACCCTCGGCCGCTCAATATTGAACCGCACGCCGTTTGAGGGAAAGTGAGAAAATTGAAAGTTTAAAGAGATATGAACGCTGAGACATTACAATTTCTGTTGACTACGCTGATGGAGCTGGCCACACTGGTGTGCGCCTATCTGGGACTGCGGCTGGTGAAGCAGAACCGCTGGCTCAGGCTGGCACTCATCCTGGTGCCGCTGTTGGTCAACACCTTATTATATATAGTCTATCAGACTACGCCCTTCTTCTATCTGGGCGTCATTCTGCTGTTGTGTATTCCCTTCGTATGGCCAAGAAAGTCAGCATAGTCATCGTCAGCTACAACGTCTGCCACCTGCTGGACGAGTGTCTGCAGAGCGTGAAGAAAGCGCTGCAGGGCATTGACGGCGAGATAGTGGTGGTAGACAACCGTTCTACGGACGGTACGGTGGACATCCTGCAGCCGCTGCATCCTGAGGTGCAGTTTGTGGCCAATGCGGACAATGTGGGTTTTGCACGAGCCAACAACCAAGCCATCAGGGCAACCGACTCGGAATACGTGTTGCTGCTGAATCCGGATACAGTGGTCTACGAGCCGACTATCCGCGAGACGCTTCGTTTTATGGACGAACATCCGCAGGCGGGTGGGGCTGGGGTGCGCATGCTGACGCGAGAGGGTGCGCCAGCGCCCGAGTCGCGGAGGGCAGTCCCTACGCCCTGGGTGGCGATGCTGAAGATGCTGGGATGCACGCGCCGCTATTACATGAGCGCCCTCCCGTGGGATAAGCCTGGACGGATAGAGGTGGTCAGCGGAGCCTACTGCATGCTGCGGCGCAAGGCGCTCGACGAGGTGGGGCTGCTGGACGAGGACTTCTTCATGTATGGCGAGGACATCGACCTGTCTTACCGACTGCTGAAGGGCGGCTGGCAGAACTGGTATCTGCCCCTCGACATTGTCCACTACAAGGGCGAGTCGACCAATAAGTCGTCGTTCCGCTATGTCCATGTGTTCTATCAGGCTATGCTCATCTTCTTCCGCAAGCACTACAGCCACCTGAGCTTCCTGCTCTCGATACCTATCCAGACGGCTATCTACTTCAGGGCCTCGCTGGCCCTGATGGAGATGATGACCGACCGTCTGCACCAATTTGTCAACCCACATAAAGACAGTGAACAATGAATGAGCTTCCCCTTATCCGTCTGCGCGCCATTGAGCCCGAGGACCTTGACCTGCTCTATCGCATAGAGAACGACACCCGCCTGTGGAATGTGGGGACAACCAACGTGCCCTATTCGCGTTACACCCTGCACGACTATATCGCCACCTCGAGCGATGACATCTATGCCGACCGTCAGGTGAGGCTCGTCATCGAGAACGAAGACGGCGAGACCGTAGGACTCTGCGACCTTGTGCGCTTCGAACCCCAGCATCAGCGGGCCGAGACGGGCATCGTGATTCTGGACAGCTGCCGTCGGCGAGGCTATGCCTATGCTGCCCTCAGCGAACTGAGCCGCTATGCCCTTCAGATACTCCATCTGCATCAGCTCTATGCACTCGTAGACGAGCATAATCAGGCAGCGTTGCAACTGTTCAGCAAGGCGGGTTTCCGCCAGCAGGCACAGCTCAAAGACTGGCTCTTCGACGGCAGAGAGTATAAGAATGTGGTGGTGATGCAAAGTTTTTTATAAAGTTTTCACCAAAAAGTTTTGTAGATTCGAAATTTCTATGTACCTTTGCACCCGCTAAACGACAGAAGCAACCCCACGAGGTGCGTTAGTTCAGTAGGTTAGAATGCCTGCCTGTCACGCAGGAGGTCACGAGTTCGAGTCTCGTACGCACCGCCAATAGGGGAACAGTCGTAGCAAGGTGCGTTAGTTCAGTAGGTTAGAATGCCTGCCTGTCACGCAGGAGGTCACGAGTTCGAGTCTCGTACGCACCGCAAGGAAACAGAGCTCACAGGAATCAGGATGGTTCGGTGAGCTTTTTTTAATAACTGAAACAAAATGATGAGACGACTTGCTTTACTCCTCCTTGTGACGCTGGCCATTACGGCTTGCGCGCAGAAGCGTGCCCTCTCTATACTGGGCGACTCGTACAGTACCTATAAGGGATTCGTCAATCCGGACACCAACTATGTGTGGTATCCCAACAAGCCCCTGAATGGAAACGAGGGCAACGATGTCCAGCAGGTGCGCCAGACCTGGTGGCACCAGTTTGTGCGGCAGGGCAACTTCCGCCTCTGTCAGAACAACTCGTTCTCAGGAGCCACCATCTGCCATACGGGCTATAACAAGGACGACTATAGCGACCGCTCGTTCCTCACCCGCGTGCCCTTCCTGGGCTCGCCCGAAGTCATCATCGTCTTTGGCGGCACCAACGACTCCTGGGCCAAGTCGCCTATTGGCAACTATCAGTATGAGGGCTGGACGAAGGCCGACTGCTACAACTTCCGTCCGGCTATGGCGTGCATGCTCTCGTCACTGCAGGACCACTATCCCGGTGCCGATATCTATGTGGTCATCAATACCAAACTATCGGAGGAGATCACCGAGTCGATGAAGGTCATCAGCGACCACTATGGCGTGCGGTGGATTCAGCTGCACGATATCGACAAGCAGTGGGGCCATCCCTCGCAGAAGGGCATGCAGCAGATTGCCGAGCAATTAGGAAACGTTATTAAATAAAGTTTAGAATCAGAAGATATGAAACAGACTATTCTTGTTACTGGCGGAACGGGCTTCATCGGAAGCCACACTACCGTGGAACTGCAGAACGCAGGCTACAAAGTTGTCATCGTCGACAACCTTTCCAATTCGAATGCAAATGTCGTAGACGGTATCGAGAAGATTACGGGCGTGCGACCCGACTTCGTGAAGGCCGACTGCTGCGACCTGGAGGCTATGGAACGCATCTTCCAGCAGTATCCCGACATCGAGGGCATCATCCACTTCGCCGCCTCGAAGGCTGTAGGCGAGAGCGTCGAGAAGCCGCTGATGTACTATCGCAACAACCTCACCTCGCTCATCAATCTGTTGGAACTGATGCCCAAGTATCAGGTCAAGGGCATCATCTTCTCCAGCAGCTGTACGGTCTACGGCCAGCCCTCGCAGGAAAATCTGCCCGTCACCGAGAATGCTCCTATCCAGAAAGCGATGTCGCCCTATGGCAACACGAAGCAGATCAACGAGGAGATTATCCAGGACTATATCCACAGCGGAGCACCCATCAAGAGCATCATCCTGCGCTACTTCAATCCCATCGGTGCCCATCCCACGGCGCTCATCGGCGAACTGCCCAACGGTGTGCCCATGAATCTGATTCCCTTCGTCACACAGACGGCTATGGGTATTCGCGAGCAGCTGAAGATTTTCGGCAACGACTACAACACGCCCGACCATACCTGCATCCGCGACTATATCTATGTGGTCGACCTGGCCAAGGCTCACGTCAAGGCGATGGAGCGCGTGCTCGACAAGCCGGAGACCGATGCCGTCGAGGTGTTCAACATCGGAACGGGCCGCGGACTGTCTACCCTTGAGGTGGTAGAGGGCTTCGAGAAGGCTACCGGCGTGAAGGTGAACTGGACTTATGCTCCCCGTCGCGAAGGCGACATCGAGCAGGTCTGGGGCAATGTCGACAAGGCCAACAAAGTGTTGGGCTGGAAGGCGGAGACACCTACCGAGGATGTGCTCAGAAGTGCTTGGAAGTGGCAGCAGAAGCTGCGCGAAGAGGGCATTCAGTAGCATGGAACAGTAGACGAACAGAATAAAAACTGACAGACTCTTGCAGACACCAGTTTATATCATAGAAGAAGAGAAGCTACGCAGCAATCTGTCGCTCATCCGCACGGTGGCTGAGCGAACAGATGCTGAGTGGATTCTGGCCTTCAAGGCCTTTGCCCTGTGGAAGACATTTCCCATCTTCCGCGAGTACATCCGTTCCACGACAGCCAGTTCGCTGAGCGAGGCCCGGCTGGCGTTGGAGGAGTTTGGGGCGAAGGCTCACACCTATTCGCCGGCCTATACGGACAGCGAGTTCGACGAGATGGTGCGCTGCTCCAGTCACCTGACCTTCAACTCGCTGACGCAGTATGAGCGGTTCCATCGTCGGGCGGCAGCGTGCTCGATAGGTCTGCGCGTCAATCCTGAATATTCAGAGGTGGGCACCCTGCTGTATAATCCTTGTGCCCCAGGGACTCGCTTCGGCGTCACTGCCGACAAACTGCCCGAGCAGCTCCCTTCCGACATTCACGGATTCCATTGTCACTGTCACTGTGAGAGTGGGGCCGACGTCTTCGAGCGTACGCTCAAGCATATCGAGGAGAAGTTTGCCAAGTGGTTCCCCCAGCTGGAATGGATCAACTTCGGCGGCGGACATCTGGTGACGCGCAAGGACTATGACATCGAGCTGTTGGTGCGGCTCATGCAGCAGTTTCATCAGCGCTATCCTCACCTGAAGGTCATCTTCGAGCCGGGCAGCGCATTCGCCTGGCAGACCGGGCCTTTGGTGGCCAGCGTGGTTGACGTGGTCGAGGATAAGGGCATTCGCACGGCCATTCTGGATGTCAGCTTCACCTGTCACATGCCCGACTGTCTGGAGATGCCGTATATGCCTGAGGTGCGCGGTGCCAAGACGGTCGAAGACGCCTCTCACCTCTCGCCTCCCACCTCTCACCTCTATCGATTAGGCGGCAACAGTTGTCTGAGCGGCGACTTCATGGGTTCCTGGCAGTTCGACCATGAACTGCAGGTGGGCGAGCAGATTGTCTTCGAAGACATGATACACTACACGACGGTCAAGACCAATACCTTCAACGGCATCACCCATCCCGCTATCGCGATGCTCCATCAGGACGGCACGCTGGAGATGCTTCGCACGTTTACCTATGCCGACTATCGCAGCCGCATGGACTAAGATTTTGAGTTAACTCAAACAAACGGTTGAGTTAACTCAAACAAACGGTTGAGTTAACTCAAACGATGAATCGAGTTAACTCAAACGAAACTGAGTTGACGGAGTGGCTTGACTCTCTTTAGAGTCTGACTCCCAGCGAGGCGTTGATAAACCAGTCGTTCAGCTTCACGGTGTTGTTGTCCACGCTGTGCTTGAACTGGTTCCACTGCCCGTGAATGTTCAGGAAATACCTGTTCCAGTTGTAGGTGATGGAGGCGCGGGCATCGAAATTGAACGATACCTTTCCGTACTTCACCACCTCCTGGGTTTCTTCTATGGTCACGTCCTCCGTCCAAGTCAAGTCGTCAATATCGTTGGGATAGGGCTTCTTGCCGTTTTGGGGACCGTCTTCCTCATAGAGAAAGATGTCGTAGTTGGAGTCGTAGAGCGTAGCTTTCTTTCGGTTGTAGAACACCAGCATGGGCATGGCGGTGACATTGACCATCAGATTCTTGACGGGAACCCAGTTGTAGGAATAGCCAAAGCCGATTCCGGCTTCCTGAATCTTGATTTCTCCCTTTTTACCCATCGACTGTATGACGGGTGCGTTCTTGGGCTGGGCCAGGTCGATGTTTGACTGATAGAACATGGCTCCTATCATGAACGAACCGGCCGACCGTAGCTGTACGACCGACTGATCGTAGGCAGCGGCATAGGAGAACCGCTTGCCGTTCAGCATGTAGTAGCCGTCCAGAATCAGCGAACTGATCTCAATGTCGTCCCAGACACGGAAGTCCTTTTTGCTTTCGTCGACTTGCCCGTATATGTTACCGCCCCAGAGGTCGACATCCAGTTCGCTGGTCTTGAAGTTACGAGTGCGCAGATAGATGCCGTATCTGGAGCCGGTGGCACCTATGGAGAAGGAGCTTCCGTTGCTTTTCGACAACGAGATGTTATAGCCCAGTCCGTATCCTCGATAGCCTATCCATAAGCCGATGTTATAGGTGAATTTGGGCTTGAAGACAGATTTCAGGTCATAGTGGGGCCGGTCGCCATAGTTGGAAAGGTAAGCCTCGGACAGACTGGACTCAACCCTCATGTCCATATCGTTGATATGGTTTTTCAGCACCAGCTGCCACGGCCGTTCAGGCACGTAGATGTAACGCTTGTCGATGCCTCTGGTGGCCATGGTGTCAATGAATGCTCCTAACTTGTTGACGGCTCTGACCAAAAAGGGCTTCCGTTCTTGGGCGACTGCCATGGACAAGGGTAGCGCCAATGCTATGAGAAATGCGGTAGTTCGCTTCATGTTTTATTCTTTTGTGGGTACAAAGGTAATAAATCTAAATCAAGTAACCATCGTTTATGTAGAAAAATATTGGTGGTGAAGATTGACATTAACATTTTAAAGAGTTCAAAAGTGCACGCTCTCAGAGCGATTTCAGGCAGCTCCTCCCTATATATAATAAGGTGTAGGGTGGGGCATCAGACTAAAAAAACAGTGAATCCAATTTTTTTTCGAAAAAAAATGGCTAAAAAGTTTGTCAGTTCCGAAAAAAGTAGTACCTTTGCATCCGCAATCGAGAGAGATGCTCCTCTTCGGAGGATATGAACGCGGAAATAGCTCAGTTGGTAGAGCACAACCTTGCCAAGGTTGGGGTCGCGGGTCCGAGTCCCGTTTTCCGCTCAACATGTTGAACAAAAAAGAGCATTAGGGCGTTGGGCCTTAATGGTAATGCCCAGGTGGCGGAATTGGTAGACGCGCACGTTTCAGGTGCGTGTGCCGCGAGGCGTGCAGGTTCGAGTCCTGTTCTGGGCACTCTTTTTTGGTCATCTGTTAATTATCAGCTGGAGAGGTGGCGGAATTGGTAGACGCGCTACTTTGAGGGGGTAGTGTCAATTGCGACGTGGGAGTTCGAGTCTCCTCCTCTTCACTTTGTTTTTTTGAATTTCTTGCGGAAATAGCTCAGTTGGTAGAGCACAACCTTGCCAAGGTTGGGGTCGCGGGTCCGAGTCCCGTTTTCCGCTCTTAATACTACAACACAGGAAAACAACCATTCTAAATGAATTTATATTTAAGGTATTTTGACAGAGAGATTCTGGTAAAGAGTGTGGATGATGCTATCGCATTCCTTGCCGAAATCGAAGAGATAGGAATGAACCCCGTTTTGGAACGCGACATCCGCGAGTATGCAGCCAGCGATGTGCTGTATCCGAAGCGATACAAGGTTCGTCCGCGTATCTATTTCATCATCATCAAGACTGAGGCAGCCACCATGCAGGACTTCAAGGAAAAGAAGGCCGTGCATCCTTCTGCTTCCAGCGAGCAGAAAGCACCCGCCCCGGCAGTCGTCCGGCTCAACGAGGAGCGCTTCGGATGGTATGAGGGTACGATTGACTTCAAGCGCGTGCTGATGGTGCCCGGTACGGGTAAGTTCCAATATCGCGACACCCATTTTGTAGCCTGCTGCAAGGCCGAGTCGGGTCTCGACTGCTACAACCGCATCGTAGACCACCTGAGCCAGCGCGTAGATCCGCGCAGCCAGTTCCCCTCGGCAAAGGGCAAGAACTTCAAGTTCCGCTATATGGGTGATTGTAAGTAATGATTCGTAGTCTTTATGAATAAGGTAATGCTCATAGGCAATGTAGGTGCCGACCCGGAGATACGCTATGTAGATCAGGGTGTGGCCGTGGCGCGTCTGCGACTGGCTACCACCGAGCGCGGCTACACGTTGCAGAATGGCACGCAGGTGCCCGACCATACCGACTGGCACAACGTGATATTGTGGCGCAAGCTGGCCGAGATTGTCGAGAAGTACGTGCATAAAGGCGATAAATTGTATATTGAAGGTCGTTTGCGCTATTCTACCTACGACGACAAGCAGGGGCAGCGGCGCTATATGACGGAGATTTGGGCTGACAATATGGAGATGCTCACGCCCAAACCCACAGAATAGACATGGACGAATATTTGCAAGTGTTTAATCAGGTGACGCTGTTGTCACCGTCGATGGGCACCATACTGGCAGGTGTTGCAGCCTGCCTGTTGCTGTTGGTATCGAGTTTTGCCTCTGGATCGGAGATTGCTTTCTTCTCGCTGTCGCCTGCCGACTTGAGCGAGCTGGACGAGGAGAAGTCGCAGGGCGACATCAGCATCAAGGCGCTGCGTGAAGATTCGGAGCGCACGCTGGCCACCATCCTGATCACCAACAATCTGGTGAACGTCACCATCATCATGCTCAGCACCTATTTCTTCAACCATACCATCGACTTCGGTTCGTCGTGGTGGTTGCAGTTTGTCTGTATGACGGTGCTGCTCACCTTCCTGCTGTTGCTCTTTGGCGAGATTATGCCCAAGGTTTATTGCAGCCAGCATCCGCTGAGCTTCTGCCGCAAGGCCGTAGGCGGAATCCAGTTCTTCCGCAAGCTGTTCTATCCCGTTGCCACCGTCGTGATGGGTTCGGGCCGTCTGGCCGACAAGGTGGTACACAAGGAGAGCCACGCGCTGAGCGTGGACGATCTGGAGCAGGCGCTGGAGCTGACCGACAAAGAGGATATCAAGGAGGAACAGCGCATGCTGGAAGGTATTGTCCGCTTTGGCGACGAGACCGCCAAGGAGATTATGACCTCGCGACAGGACGTGGTCGACATCGACTTCAAGTCGTCGTTCCAGGAGGTGATGGCCTGTGTGGTCGAGAACAACTACTCGCGCATCCCGGTCTATCAGGACAACAGCGACAACGTTCGCGGCATCCTGTATATCAAGGACCTGCTGCCGCACCTGTCGAAAGGCAACAATTTCCGTTGGCAGTCGCTCATTCGTCCACCCTATTTCGTGCCCGAGACCAAGAAGATTGACGACCTGCTGCGCGAGTTCCAAGAGAACAAGGTGCATATTGCCATTGTCGTCGACGAGTTTGGCGGCACCAGCGGCATCGTCACCTTAGAGGACATCCTGGAAGAGATAGTGGGCGAGATTAACGATGAATACGATGACGACGAGAAGTTCTACCAGCGCATCAATGCCAACACGCTCGTCTTCGAGGGTAAGACGCTGCTGAGCGACTTCTATAAGATTATGAAGCTCGACGACGATGTCTTCGAGGCGGTGGCAGGCGATGCCGACACGCTGGCCGGCCTGCTGCTCGAGATCAAGGGCGACTTCCCAAAGAAGAACGAGAAGATAGACTATCAAAATTTTACCTTCGAGATACTCGACATGGACGAGCGGCGCATCTCAAAGGTAAAAGTGATTGTTCATAATGAGGAGCAGGCCGGGTAGCCTGCTCTCTTACCTCTCGCCTCTCACCTCTCACCTCTCCTTACCAGCCGTAGCGGCTCCAGTCCATCATGTGGTTCCAGCCGAAGTTGTTGCTGGTGATGTTGTATTTGTATTTTCCTCCCGTGTACTGAGTTTCGTTCTTGGGGAAGAACATGCTCACGCAACCGTACATGTCGGTATCCTGATTGAAGCTGTAGAAGTCGCCCTTCAGGTCGTAATAGGGATAGCCGTTGTAGATGGTCATCCAGCGCATCGACATGCGATAGTAGGGAACAGCCTGCTGATAGACCTTGTCCCACTGCTCGAAGGCGCTGCTGGGCAGATGTGTCTTGAGTACGGCGCGCATGTCGTACATGATGGGTGTCTCATAGGCCCAGTAGTAGGCGATGCCGCTTACGTCTGGGCTGGAGGGGCTGACGGGATAGCCTCCTTCGAACTGGTCGAGCACGTTGCGTGTAGCGGTGGCCAGGTCGGCCATATACTTGGTGTCGATTGCTGCTAAGGGCACGCTGTGTCCCTTGGCATAGCTGTCGCCTGACGGCGGATTCTGCAGATAGTCCTTGTAGTAGGCGTAATAGGCATCGATGATGCTGCGATAGAGGTCGCTGCCGTTCTTGAACAGCAGGGGCAACACTTTGTCGTAGGGAGCTCCAGGGCCGGGAATCTCGGCAGGCGAGCCTATCAGGTAGTTGGTGACGTCGCGGAGCTCGTAGCCCACTTCTGCACACATCATGTTACAGCAGTCGGCAAAGATGAAGTCGAGCTTGGGCAGCGTCTTCAATGCTTTGGCCATCTGGGTGATGTTCATCCATTTGGTAGTGCCTCCGGTGTCCTTGCCAGTGTCGAGGCCGTAGGCGCGTCGCGAAGCCAGACTGCTGCTGGCAACGCTGTCTTCCACCATCCATCCGTCGGCATGGCCCCACAGCACCAGTCCGTAGCCCTTGGCCTTCACGTTGCTGGTCATCCATCCGACCACCTCCTGAAAGCGCGCCGGGTCGCACGAGTAGAAGTCGCTGTCGAACTCCTTGAGCTTCGTCACCTTTCCGTCATGCACCTCGGCGATGTAGGGCAGCCCTTTCTGCGTCTTGTCCGTCACGACGCTGTCGACGAAGATGAACACGCGCTGGTTGCTGGCTAGCGATTTCGAGCCTTCCGTGATTTCCTTCAGGTCCTCCTTCAGGTATCGGTGGCCGGAGTTATTCGCTATGTCAATCACTGTGAGATTGTTTTCTGCTGCCATGTAGATCATCACCGCACGCGAGGCTTCGCTGTCGGTGGAGGGGCCGGAAGGAGTGGTGGAATCGTCGTCGCTTCCGCAGGCAACGAACAGCAACAATGCCGATGCTAATGTCAATAAATACTTCATGTCTTATATATTTTTCGCGCAAAGATAGTGATTTTTCTTTAATTCTTAGTAACTTTGCACCTAAATTTTTGAATAAGATGAAGAAACTATTGGTTTTAATCTCTATATTATCCGCTTTTGTCGGTACTCTTTATGCTCAGGATACGCTAACGATTGCTCGTACCAACCCTAATCTCCAGTGTGAGGATACTTGTTCGCATACGCACGGCATCGACTTGAGCCACTATCAGGGTCAGGTGTTCTGGGAGACGGTGGGCGACAATACCAAGATGGCGTATGTCTATCTGAAGGCTACCGAGGGCGGCGACCGCATTGATGCCATGTTCGAGCGCAACATCGAGCTTGCCCATCAGTACGGGCTGAAGGTGGGCAGCTATCATTTCTACCGTCCGTTGACCGACCAGCAGAAGCAGTTGCAGAACTTCATGTCGCAGTGTCTGCCTGGCGAGCAGGATTTGGTGCCGATGATCGACATCGAGTCGACAGGCGGATTGTCCACCGATGTGTTCTGCGATTCCCTGTTTTACTTCCTCGACCTCGTCGAGGAGGCCTATCATCAGAAGCCGCTGCTCTACACGGGCCGCAACTTCTATAATAAGCACTTGCAGGGCAAGGTGGACGACTACAAGCTGATGATTGCCATGTACACCGACGAGCCTCCCGTGCTGGCCGACGGTCGCGACTATGAGTTGTGGCAGTACACTGCCAAGGGGCGTATCGTGGGAGTCAGCGGATATGTGGACAAGAGCCGATTCATGGGCAAGCACAGCCTGCGCGAGATACGCTTCAGGCATTGACGCCGCCCAGTCACGATTGTTTATTGTTTTATTCCTCCACGTTCTTGATGGTGTTGATGAGGTCGCTGGCATAGGTTTGCAGCGACCGCTTGCTCATGCGATGCAACAGTCCTCTCGAACGCTCCATCTCCAGCAGGAAACGGTCCAGCCGCTCGTCATCCTTCTCTCCCTGCAAGTCCAGGAACTCCTGATGCAGGGTGGGCGATAGCTGCAGGAAGAAGTCGTCGCCATAGGCCTTGATGCCCTCGGCTATCCAGGGGCCTAAGTGGTAGTCCCTGACCATCTTGTATAGCCGGCGCCATTTCCATTCGGTCATGGGCTCTAACGGTTCCCGTTCTCCCTCGGCGTCTGTCAGCAGCAGGCGCTCCATGTTTCTTATGATTACGTCTTTCATGAGTAGCGTTTTGGATATCTCAGTAGAATGGCCATCAGCGCAGCAGCTCCGATGGCGAATGGATAGTAGAGGTAGGGGACGATGCTGATGGGGTTCAGCTGTGTCAGTCCGGCAGCCATCAGCAGCTGGGCACCATAGGGGATGATGCCCTGCGTCATACACGAGAAGGTGTCGAGTATCGAAGCCGCCTTGCGGTTGTCCACCCCGTAGCGGTCGCCGATATGCTTGGCAATGCCTCCCACCGTCAGGATGGCCACCGTGTTGTTGGCCGTGCAGAGGTTCACCAGCGACACCAGCCCCGCTATCGACAGCTCCGCGCCTCGCTTCGAGTGTACGTGCAGCGTGATTCGGCGGATGATGAACGTGATGCCGCCCATCTGCTTGATAATCTCCAGCAGTCCGCCGGCCATCATCGTGATGATAATCAGCTCGCCCATACCCATGATGCCCGTACCCATCGACTGGAACCATCCGAACACATCAAATGTGCCATTGCAGATGCCGATGAGGCCTGTCAGGGCAATACCCAGCGCCAGCACCACCATCACGTTGATGCCCATGATGGCGGTGACGAGCACGGCCAGATAGGGTATCACCTTGAGCATCTCCACCTCGCCCACGTGCTGCGGCGATGCCATGTCGGCACCCATCACGATGTAGACGGCTAGAATCAGCAGGGCAGGAGGGAGGACGATGAACGAGTTGACGCGAAACTTGTCGCTCTGCTTACAGCCTTGCGTCGAGGTGGCCATGATGGTGGTGTCGGAGATGAACGAGAGGTTGTCGCCAAAGAACGAGCCGCCCACCACCACTGCCGTCATCATGGCTACGGGCGTGCCCGTCTGCTGGGCAATGCCGGCCGCAATCGGGGTCAGCGCAACGATGGTCCCCACGCTGGTGCCTATCGACAGCGAGATGAAGCAGGCTGCCAGAAACAGTCCTGCCAGCAGCATCTGCCCAGGCAGCAGCGCCAGCGCCATGTTCACCGTTGCATCTATCGAGCCCATGGCCTTGGCCGAGTTGGCAAAGGCTCCTGCCAGCACGAATATCCATATCATCAGCATCATCTGGCTGTTGGCCGCCCCCTGGCTGTACGCCTCTATGCGCTCCTTCAGCGGGCGCCCGGTGAAGATACAGACGGCATAGACGCTTGCCACCATGAAAGCCACGGTGATAGGCACCTTGTAGAAATCGCGCGCGATGATGCTCGTCACCAGATACAGCGCGATAAAAACTATCAGCGGCGATAATGCCAGTAATCCTTTCTTCATAAAAATTTCAGATTTGACGGCAAAATTACAACTTTTCTGCCACATCTGCAAGCGAATGACCATAAAAACTTTGTCCGTCCCATGCTGATACGGGTCCGCCGCCGTTTGCCATCGCCGAAATGTTAAAATAAAAATGCCGTCGACTGCGATCAGCGGCCATTTTCGAGTCGCGGGAGGCCGTCGACTGCCGTCGACACCGCCTCCCCCTATTCCGCAAACAACCTGCCGCTATCATCGGATAGCGGCAGGTTGTTCTACAGTGCGCTGCACGTGTGCGCAGGCCATTCCATGCCTACAGCGTCACGCCGTTCTTGAAGATGGAGATCTCGCGATAGCCATTCTCCTCGTTGCGGGCATGCTCGCCGGAGGCTACTGCCAGCACCTTGTCAATGAACTCGGGTACGAGCTCCTGCATGGTGCGGCCCTCTAGGAGCTGACCGGCAGAGAAGTCTACCCAGTGGGGCTTGTTCTTTGCCAGCGTGGGGTTGGTGGCAATCTTCATCGTGGGCACGAAGGTGCCGAAGGGCGTGCCGCGGCCGGTGGTGAAGAGCACGATGTGGCAGCCGCAGGAGGCCAGTGCCGTCGAGGCTACGAGGTCGTTGCCTGGAGCCGACAGCAGGTTGAGACCCGTGTGTTCAAGTCGGTCGCCGTACTCCATCACTCCGCTGACGGGAGCCTTGCCGCACTTTTGGGTGCAGCCCAGTGCCTTGTCCTCGAGGGTGGAGATGCCGCCGGCCTTGTTGCCCGGCGAGGGATTCTCGCCTACGGGCTCGCCGTGCGAGAGGAAGTAGTTCTTGAAGTTGTTGATCATCGACACGGTCTGGTCGAAGAGCTGCGGCGTCTCGCAGCGATTCATGAGAATGGTCTCGGCGCCGAACATCTCGGGCACCTCGGTGAGCACGGAGGTGCCGCCCTGGGCCACGAGCCAGTCGCTGAACTCGCCCACCAGCGGGTTGGCGGTGATGCCCGAGAATCCGTCGGAGCCGCCACACTTCAGGCCCACGCGCAGCTTGCTCACGGGCACGTCCTCACGCTTGTCCTGCGAGGCCTGGCGGTAGAGCTCGCGCAGTATCTCCATGCCAGCCTCCATCTCGTCGCCCTCCACGCGCTGCGTCACCAGCAGCTTGATGCGCGACTGGTCGTAGTCGCCCAGCATGGCCATGAAGTCCTCAGGCTGGTTGTTCTCGCAGCCCAGGCTGAGCACGAGTACGCCGCCGGCATTGGGGTGCAGGCAGATGTCGCGGAGCACCTTGCGCGTGTTCTCGTGGTCCTCCGAGAGCTGTGAGCAGCCGTAGTTGTGGTGCCAGGTCCAGATGGCGTCGACATCCTTGCAGCCGGTCTCCGCCATGAGTTTGTGGGCCATGCGCTCGGCGATGCCGTTGACGCAGCCCACGGTGGGCACGATCCATATCTCGTTGCGCACGCCGACGTCGCCGTTCTTGCGCACATAGCCCTTGAAGGTGCGATTCTCCAGCTTGATGTGGCTGATGTCGCTCTTGGCGTCGACGGGCTGGTAGCTGTACTCCAGCGTGCCGCTGAGGTTGGTCTTCAGATTGTTCTCGTTCACCCAGTCGCCGGCCTTCATGTCCTGACGGGCGTGGCCGATGGGATAGCCGTACTTGATGATGTCCTCGCCCTGCTTCACGTCGCGGATGAGCACTTTGTGGCCTGCGGGGGTGTCCTGGTTGACGGTAATCGTCTTGCCGTCCACCTCGATGGTGTCGCCCTGCTTCTTGGGAGCGAGACATACTACGACGGAGTCGGCGGGATTGATTTTCAAAAACGTAGCTTGTTCCATAAAAGTAAGTATTTATTTAGTGATAGCTTTTATTTGTCGCTTTAATGACTGCTTTTATCCAATGTTCTTTCGGCGGTAGAAGTCGATGTTCTCCTTCGTCAGCAGCTCGATGGGCATGTAGTTGACGGGCTCCACCTCCTTCTTCAGCACGATGGCATCGAAGAGGCTCTCTACGCACTCGTAGCCCTGCATGTAGCCGTGCTGGGCAATGAGGAACGAGATGCTGCCCTGGCGCACGCACTCGGCATTCTTCGGCACCATGTCGTAGCCCATAATCTGCACATTGCGGCGGTTGCTCTTCAGCAGGAAGTCGCCCACCAGATGGGCCTTCGAGTTGAACGTGATGCAGTGGTGTACGTGCGGATGCTCGGTGAAGAACGCCTCAAGGATGGGGTCGTACTCCTCGCGCTTGTCGTCGAGCGAGAGGTTGACCTCGTGGATGGTGACCTCGGGGAAGTGGTCCTTCATGTAGTGGCGGAATCCCGTCTCGCGGTTCTCCTGCTGCTTCGAGGCCACGTTGCCGTTGCGCATCTGCTTCATGAGCATGATTTCCTGCTCCTTGGGAGCGAGCATCATCAGCATGCGAGCGGCAAAATAGCCTGAGGAGAACGAGTCCTGGCCGAAGAAGGACAGAGGCTTGAGGTCGGGCATGTAGGAGTCGAGCAGAATGAAGGGGATGTCCTGCTCGTGCAGCAGGTCGGTGAACTGCCGGGTGACATCCAGCCGCGACGGTACGATGACCACCCCGTCGGGGGCTTGCTTCAGACAGTCGTTCATGATGCGGGTGAAGGTGTCGACGGAGAAGCGGTTGTAGTAGAGCATCTTCGCTGACACGCCGAAGTCCCTGCGGCGCTCGCAGGCGGCTTGTGCGCCTTCCTCCACCTCTTCCCAATAGGCTTCCGACTCGTGCTTCGGAATGACGAAATAGAAAGTGTACTCCTTGTTGTAGGCCAGCGCCGAGGCATACATGTTGGGCTTGTAGTCCATCTCGTCGAGAGCCTTCTGTACTTTCTCCAATGCTTTCTTCGAGACGTTGGGACGGTTGTGCAGCACGCGGTCGACGGTGCCCACGGAGACTCCTGCGCGCTCCGCTATATCCTTGATTCTTGTCTTTTCTCTTGCCATAATCCCTGCAAAGGTACAAATAAACGAGCAAAAAGCAAAATGAAAACTTGTTTTTCTTTTCTTTAGTGATAATAAATGCTACGGGCAGACGCGCTCACAGCCCCTTCATCGAGAGCGAGATGCGCTGTCGGCGCAGGTCCACGCCGATGACTCGGACGCGGACGTGCTGATGCAGATGTACCACCAGCGTGGGGTCGCTGACGTAGCGGTCGGCCAGCTGCGAGACATGCACCAGCCCGTCCTGGTGGACGCCGATGTCGACGAAGGCCCCGAAGTTGGTGATGTTGGTCACGATGCCTGGCAGCTCCATGCCCTCGTGCAGGTCGTCGATGGTCTGCACGCTGGAGTCGAACTCGAATTCCTCTATCTGCTGGCGTGGGTCGCGGCCGGGTTTCTCCAGCTCGTTCAGAATGTCGGTGAGGGTGGGCAGCCCGACCTCCTGACTTACATACCGCTGGATGTCAATCTGCTGGCGCAGCGCCTTGTTGCTGATGAGGTCGTCGACGGTGCAATGCTGGTCGCGCGCCATCTGCTCAACGATGTGGTAGCTCTCGGGATGCACCGCCGAATTGTCGAGGGGATTCTTGGCGTGGGGGATGCGCAGGAATCCGGCGCACTGCTGGAAGGCGGCAGGCCCCAGCCGCGGCACCTTCTTCAGCTCGGCGCGACTGGCGAAGGCTCCATGCTGGCGGCGGTAGTCGACGATGTTCTGTGCCAGCACGGGGCCGAGTCCGCTAACGTAGGTAAGCAGGTGCTGTGAGGCGGTATTCAGATTGACTCCTACCAGATTGACGCTACTCTCCACCGTCTGGTCGAGGGCGTGCTTCAGCTTGGCTTGGTCTACGTCGTGCTGATACTGGCCCACGCCGATGCTCTTGGGGTCGATCTTCACCAGTTCGGCCAGCGGGTCCATCAGGCGCCGCCCAATGGAGACGGCGCCGCGCACGGTGACATCCTCGTCTGGGAACTCGTCGCGGGCCACCTTCGAGGCGGAGTAGACGGAGGCACCGTCCTCGCTGACTATGTAGACGGTGGGGGAGGTGGGTGATGTGGGTAATGTGGGTGTGGTGGGGGATGAGAGCGAAGAAAGGACATCGTCTATGAAGTCCTTGGTCTCGCGGCTGGCGGTGCCGTTGCCGATGGCGATGGCCTCTGTCTTGTACTCCTGAATCATCTGCCGGACGTGCATGGACGCCTGCATGCGGTGATTCACGGGAGGGTGGGGGAAGATGGCCTCGTGGTGGAGCAGATTGCCCTGAGCGTCCAGACAGACTACCTTGCAGCCCGTGCGGAATCCCGGGTCGATGCCCATCACGCGCTTCTGTCCCAACGGGGCCGAGAGCAGCAGCTGGCGCAGGTTCTCGGCAAACACGCGGATGGCCTCTTCGTCGGCACGCTCCTTGCCCAGCGTCATAAACTCGTTCTCGATGGAGGGCTTCAGCAGACGCTTGTAGCCGTCCTCGACCGCCTCGGCCACCAGATGCTGGCAGGCACCGTTGCCGCGGACATACTTGCGCTGCAGACGGCTGGTGGCTTCGTCGTCGTCGATAGTCAGCGCGAGTCGCAGGATGCCCTCGCTCTCTCCGCGACGCATGGCCAGCAAACGATGGCTGGAACAGCGCTTCAGTGGCTCCTCCCAGTCGAAGTAGTCGCTGTATTTCTGCGCTTCGTCACTGTCCTTCTTGCCCCTCGCCACCTTCGAGACGATGAACGCCTCGCGGCGAAAGGCTGCACGCACCTGATTGCGGCACTGCTCATCCTCGCTCACCTCTTCGGCAATAATATCCTGAGCTCCCTTCAGTGCAGCGGCCACGTCGGCTATCTGGCCGTTGACGTATTTCTTTGCTGCCTGTTCGGGATGGGGCTCGCGTTGCATCAGCAGCAGGGTGGCGAGGGGCTCCAGTCCCTGTTCGCGTGCGGTTTGTGCTCGTGTGTGGCGCTTGGGCTTGAAGGGCAGGTAGATGTCCTCCAGCACCGACAGCTCCCAGCAGTCGCTGATGCGCTTCTGCAGTTCCGGCGTCATCTTCTGCAGCTCCGTAATCGTGTTTACAATGGTTTCCTTGCGCTTCTGAATCTCCTTCAGACGCTCCGAGCGGTCGCTGATGGCCGTTATCTGTACCTCGTCCAGACCTCCTGTCCGCTCCTTGCGATAGCGCGAGATGAAGGGGATGGTACAGCCCTCGCTCAGCAGCTTCAGCGTGTTGCCGACGGCATGCTCGGACAAGTGAAGCTCGCTGGCTATCAGTTGGGTGAATGTCTTGATATAGTCCATAGTATGATGGTTGCTTTCTGTTTGTTGTCTCAGTATTTGCTTTCGCGCTTGATGCTCCAGATGTGCGTAACGATTCCGGCCACGATGAGCAGCAGTCCGGTGGCCAGCAGCCAGTTGTGGCCGGACCACGCGTTCAGGCGCGTCAGCAGCAGCGTCAGTGTACCTAATAATATAAGGTATATTCCTGCGTATTGTTTGATATTCTTCATTCTGTCTGTGATTACTTGTCCTTTCCCATAGGGAATGTTGGTGCAAAGATAAGGATTTTGCTCCAAATAGCCAAAAAAAAAGGGACTGCTGCCACGATGGAACATAAAATATAGGGAAAAGTGTACATTTTTCGTGTGGAATTTTGTAACTTTGCAGCAGATTATGAAATACAAATACATACTTTTATTGATGACGCTGGTGCTGACGGCTGTGGATGTGTCGGCCCAGAAAGCGCTTGAGAGGCAGACCAAGCCCGATACGGCCCTGGTAGTGAAAAACTATATCGACTCGCTGGCTCTGCTGCGACAGCAGTTAGATTCGGTGAAGCGCGTGAATCAACAGTTGCGCACGGAATCGAACGATGGGCGCTACTATCGGCTCTTTGCTCCGCTGACCTTCTATCATTCCGGAGCGCGGAAGGCATTCTCGCTGACTCCTCAGGCCGGTGACGAGGTGACCAATGCCGTGGACGGTGCCCTGTTGGGGCTTTATATGCGCCGCCCGGACCTGGTGAAGAACAACGAGACGAATCTTCAGGCAGCAGGCTATCTGCGCGATGATGTCTATGCCGAGGTGAAGCCCCAGGTGGAACTCGTCGAGAAGGTGGCTCCTGCACCCGAGTTGCCTGCTGAGAATGCGCCGGTAGCCTTGGTGGTGGAGAAACCTAACTTCTGGAAGTTTAAGTTCGACGGGTCGTTGCAGTTCCTGCAGAATTATGTCTCGGACAACTGGCATAAGGGTGGTGAGTCGAACTACTCGGCGGTGGCCTCGACGGTGTTCGAACTGAACTACAACGACCAGGAGCGCGTGCTCTTTGACAACAAGCTGGAGATGAAGCTCGGCTTCCAGACCTCGCGCTCGGACACGGTGCATAAGTTCAAACCCAACAACGACCTGCTGCGCTATACGGGTAAACTGGGACTGCAGGCTCACAAGAAGTGGTACTACACGCTGCAAGTGCTGGCCTATACACAGTTTACGCGCGGCTTGAAGTCGAACGATGAGAAGGTGTACTCAGACTTTATGTCGCCCTTCGACCTCAATGTCGGTCTTGGTATGGAGTACAAGGTGGAAGCCCTGAACAAGCGACTGTCGGGGTCGCTCAACTTCCTGCCGCTGACCTACAACTTCCGCTATGTCGATCGTCTGGCACTGTCTACAAAATATGGCTTGAATGAGGGCAAGCACACCCTGCACGACTTTGGCTCGCAGGTCACCATCGACTTGGCATGGAAGTTGGCAGACCCCATCACCTGGAAGACGCGTCTCTACGGGTTCACTTCCTATAAGCGTGGTCTGGTGGAGTGGGAGAATCTGATTACGCTGCAGGTATCGAAGCATATCTCGGCCAATCTCTTCCTCTATCCGCGTTTCGACGACTCGGGCACACGTGATGACGACATGGGCTACTTCCAGTTTCAGGAGTACAGCTCGCTGGGTATCAACTATACCTTCTGAAAATAAAGAAGTCCATCGCATGAGCGATGGACTTCTTCTTTCATATTCTGTTTCTTGTCCTATCTGATAATGGGTTTTACTGCGCTTCAGTCATGTCGCCCTCAATATAGAGGCGTGTCATCTCCACAGCGCCATTGGTGCGAACGGTGATAGACTTCTTGAAGTGGCCCGGGAACTTGCCCTCACCATTATAGGTCACCTTAATTTCCCCCTTCTCACCGGGCTTCACTGGCTCCTTGGTATATTCGGGAACGGTGCACCCGCAGGATGCAATGGCCTGATTGATGACCAGCATCTGGTCACCCACATTGGTAAAGCTAAAGGTGCATGTGACCTTCGGATTCTTCTCGGAAAATGTTCCGAAATTATGGGTAGTCTTGTCGAACTTGATTTGTGCAGGCTTCTGAGCCATCGTGACCGTCAGGCCGCAAACCATCAACAGCGTTGTCATTATCCATTTCTTCATGATCTTCTTTCTGCTTTTTATAAGTTCATAATCGGTGCAAAAGTAAGTCATTTTATTCAGAGTTGTATCAATTGGTGGTTTATTTTTGCTTATTTTAACGCAATACAAATGGATTATTGTTTGGTCAGTTGGTTTTTTATTCGTAATTTTGCCGTTCGATGAACATACATACACTTCATATATTTAATCCGGAACACGACATCGCTCTGGCTTCCAATCTGACCAATTTCACGGCTCCGCACGCCGGGAGACAATTGCGCAGCGATCTTGGTTTTCTGCCTGCGCTCTGGGCAAAGGATGGGGATGCGGTACTGGTCGACCATGTGGAGGGAGCCAGAAAAAGCTTCTCGCGGCTGCGCGGAAAGTTAGGACTGGACGACTGTCTGTTTGTGGACAAGAGCCAGCTGTCTACGCTCGACATCGGCAGCGTGGAGCCCTGGGGGTGGGATTTGGCATTATCGCACCAGTTGAGGCGTTGGGGCGTAGATATGAGCATCCTCCCTTCGTTAGACTTTATGGTGCAGACTCGACTGCTGTCACATCGACGTATTGCAGCCCATTTGCTGGCTCAGTTGCAAATGGACGGAACGGTAGGCGAAGCCTTCGAGTGTGCAAAGCTGCAAGAGGTACAGGCACTCGTGGCGCGGCTGGGCCAGACGGTGGTCAAGGCCCCTTGGTCTTCGAGCGGGCGAGGGGTACGCTTCGACCAAAACGAGGCTTGGATATCCAACATCCTGTCCCGTCAGGGCAGCGTGATGGTAGAGCCATATTATAATAAGGTAAAGGACTTTGGCATGGAGTTCGAGAGTGACGGTCAGGGAGGTATCAGCTACGTTGGCCTGTCGCTGTTCAAGACCAAAAACGGAGCTTATACTGGAAATGTGCTGGCCACCGAGCTGCAGAAACTTGAGACTATCGGGCGCTATGTGCCGGCAGCACTGCTGGAGCGTGTGCGAAAGGCTATCATCGAGAAGCTGGACCTGGGCGGCTATCGCGGTCCGTTCGGTGTCGACATGATGGTGGTGAAGGACGGCTTGCTGCACCCTTGTGTGGAGATCAACTTGCGCCGGACGATGGGGCACGTTGCCTTAGAGCTTACCAAGCGCTATAATCCCACGATGGATGATGACATCCGAGGGGTGATGCGCGTCATTTATAGTGGAACAAACTACCAACTAAAAATACAACGAACATGAGACAATTTATTCTGACTGTACTGGCCGCGCTGCCACTGCTGTCTTCGGCACAGTACAAATCGCAAGTATGGTCGCCTGACAATGGCGACGGTACCTACACCAACCCTGTAATCAATGCAGACTATTCTGACCCGGATGTCTGCGTAGGCCCCTCTGGTGAGGACTACTACATGACGGCATCCTCGTTCCAGTGTACTCCCGGACTGCCCATCCTGCACTCGCGCGACCTGGTGAACTGGGAGATTGTGGGCTATGCGCTCAAGTCGCTCTACGAGGGTGACTGCAAACTGACGGAGCACTATAATAAAGTGCAGCACGGCAACGGTGTCTGGGCTCCCAGCATCCGCTATCATCATGGCGAGTACTATATTTATTGGGGCGATCCCGACCATGGGGTGTATATGGTGAAGACAAAGAATCCCGCCGGTGAGTGGGAGAAACCCGTGTGCGTCATCCGCGGCAAGGGATATATTGACACTACGCCGCTGTGGGACGACGACGGCCGCTGCTATCTGGTGAACGGATGGGCCAACTCGCGCTCTAAGTTCGCCTCGGTCCTCACCGTCCGCGAAATGTCGGCAGACGGCACGAAAGCCATTGGGCAGCCGGTCATCGTGTTCGACGGTAACGGAACGGAGAATCGCACCTGCGAGGGACCGAAGTTCTACAAACGGGACGGCTGGTACTGGATTATGTGTCCTGCCGGCGGTGTGCCCGAGGGTTTCCAGCTGGCCATGCGCTCGAAGTCACCCTACGGCCCGTATGAGGCCAAGAAGGTGTTGCAGCAGGGCAAGACAGCCATCAACGGCCCTCATCAGGGAGCATGGGTACACACGAAGTACGGCGAGGACTGGTTCCTGCACTTCCAAGATAAGGAAGCCTACGGCCGTGTGATGCACCTCAATCCCGTCGACTGGAGCACCGGCTGGCCTATTATGGGTAAGAAGGGCGAACCCGTCACCACCTATAAGAAACCCAAGTCGTCGGGCACGGTGGTGGTCAACCCCGTGGAGAGTGACGAGTTCAATGCTCCCACTGTCGGTCGCCAGTGGCAGTGGCAGGCCAACTACGACGAGAAGTTCGGTGTGCCTACAGCCTTCGGCACCATGCGCATCTATACCCATAAGCTGGACACCGACTGGAAGAACCTGTGGACTGTGCCTAATATGTTGCTGCAGAAGACGCCGGCTGACGAGTTTACTGTCACCGCCAAGCTGCGCTTCACGTCAAAGGCCGACGGCCAGATGGGCGGCATTATCATGATGGGCCACAACTATCAGGCACTGGTGGTACGCCGCGAGGGACGGGAGTTCAAACTGATTATTCTGACCTGTCAGGATGCCGACCGCGGCAAGGCCCAGCAGGAAGAGCTGATAACCACACTGAAGCCCACCGCCGAGGACAAAATAGACTATAAGCCCGGCATCCACGAGGACATCTACCTGCGGTTGCGCGTCAGCAATGCCCAGGCCGGTGCGGCTCACGGCGGCAAGCCCCTTGTCAGCTTCGCCTGGAGCCAGAACGGCAAAAAGTTCACGCCTTGTGGCAGTCTGTACGAGATGAAGCAGGGCAAGTGGATTGGTGCCAAGTTCGGCTTCGTCGCCGTCGACACTAATCCTAAGACCGATCGCGGATGGATAGACGCTGACTGGATTCGTGTAGAGAAGTAAGAGGCGAGCGATAAGAAGTAAGAGGTGAGAGCGTGTAGGGTGAGGAGTGAAGAATGAAGAACGGATTGAAAAGTTAAAAAAATCCAATGCGGCAGCAAATTCTTCATCCTTCACTCTTTGCTCTTCACTTTTCTTCGTACCTTTGCATGCAATTATAAACTTTTAAGCTAAAACAAACCAAGATTATGAAGCAATTCAACGACAAAAACTTCGTGCTGGAGACCGAAATCGCCCAGGACTTGTACCACAACCATGCGGCTAAGATGCCCATCATTGACTACCATTGTCACCTGATTCCCGAGATGGTGGCCAACGACCATCGTTTCAAGAGCATCACCGAGCTGTGGCTGGGCGGCGACCACTATAAGTGGCGTGCCATGCGTACCAACGGCGTGGACGAGAAGTACTGCACGGGCAAAGATACCTCCGACTGGGAGAAGTTTGAGAAGTGGGCTGAGACCGTTCCCTATACCCTGCGCAACCCGCTGTACCACTGGACACATCTGGAGTTGAAGACCGCCTTCGGCATCGAGAAGCTGCTGAGCCCCAAGACTGCCCGCGAGATTTTCGACGAATGTAACGAGAAACTGAAGCAGCCTGAGTTCTCGGCTCGCGGTCTGATGAAGCACTACAACGTGGAGTGTGTATGCACCACGGACGACCCTGTGGACGATCTGCACAACCACATCGAATATGCCAAGCACAAGGCTCAGGATGACCCCATCATGATTCCCGCCTGGCGCCCCGACAAGGCCATGAACATCGAGAAGCCTGAGTTTGCTGCTTACGTCAACCAGCTCGAGCAGGTGAGCGGTGTCACCATCACCAAGTTTGCCGATATGGTGGATGCGCTGCAGAAGCGTCACGACTTCTTTGCCGCCCAGGGCTCGAAGCTCTCAGACCATGGTATCGAGGAGTTCTACGACGAGGACTACACCGACTCGCAGATTGAGACCATCTTCGAGAAAGCTATGCGCGGCCAGCAGTTGTCGAATATGGAGATTCGCCAGTATAAGAACTGCTTCCTGACCGTGATGGCCGAGATGGATGCCGATGCCGGCTGGACCCAGCAGTTCCACTATGGAGCCATCCGCGACAACAACACCGCCATGTACAACAAGCTCGGTCCCGACACCGGATTCGACTCCATTGGCGAGTTCAACACCGCCAAGGCCATGTCGAAGTTCCTGAACAAGCTGAATATGGAGGGCAAGCTCACGCGTACCATATTATATACGCTGAACCCCTGCGCCAATGAGGTGATAGCCACCATGCTTGGTAACTTCCAGGGCGGCGAGCCAGGCAAGATACAGTTTGGCTCGGGCTGGTGGTTCAACGACCAGATGGACGGCATGATTCGTCAGATGAACGCTCTGTCGGTATTAGGTCTGCTGAGCCGCTTCGTTGGTATGCTCACCGACTCGCGCTCGTTCCTGAGCTATCCGCGTCATGAGTACTTCCGCCGCATCCTCTGCAACCTCTTAGGCAATGATGTAGAGAAGGGCTTGTTGCCCGACGACCGCGAACTGTTGGGCAAGATGGTTGAAGACATCAGCTACAACAACGCTAAGAACTATTTCAAGTTCTATTGATAAAAAAAGTTGGCTAACTCGCATTGAGTTAGCCAATTTTTTTGTACTTTTGCACCCGAAAAAACGAACGAGACATAACAGCGTATGTGTGGAATAGTAGGATATATTGGAAAGAAAGAAGCCTTCCCCATTCTGATTAAGGGTCTTCGACGCCTTGAATATCGAGGATATGACTCTGCTGGTGTGGCACTTATCAATGGTCACGATGAGTTGAATGTCTATAAGACAAAAGGAAAGGTAGACAATCTGACGGAATATTGCAGTGATAAGGATGTGACGGGTACGGTCGGTATTGCTCACACACGTTGGGCTACCCACGGCGAGCCCTCGTCCAGAAACGCCCATCCCCACTATTCACAATCGCATAATCTTGCTATCATCCATAACGGCATCATCGAGAACTATGCCGACATCAAGCAGAAACTTATTGCCAAAGGTGTAATCTTCCAGAGCGACACCGACACGGAAGTGCTGGTGCAACTGGTGGAATACATCATGGTGAAGAAGAGCCTTACGCTGTTGGAGGCTGTCCAGGTGGCCCTCTATCAGGTAATAGGCGCTTATGCAATCGCTATTATCGACAAACGCCATCCTAATCAGATTATCGCTGCCCGCAAGCAGAGCCCGCTGGTGGTAGGTATTGGCGACAACGAGTTTTTCTTGGGATCGGATGCCAGCCCCATTATCGAATATACCGACAAGGTGGTGTATCTGGAAGACGGTAACATTGCCGTTATCCGCTTAGGTGAAGAGCTGAAGGTGATGAGCATCCTTGGCGAGGAGCAGGATCTGGCAGTGAAGAAAGTGGATATCAATCTCGGCCAGATAGAGAAGGGCGGTTATCCCCACTTTATGCTGAAGGAGATTTTCGAACAGCCCGAGTGCCTGACCAACTGTATGCGCGGACGCATCAATGTGGAAGGTAACCATGTGACGCTGTCGGCACTGATTGACTATCGTCGTCAGCTGCTGGAGGCCAAGCGTATCGTGATTGTGGCTTGTGGCACTTCCTGGCATGCCGGCCTGATTGGTAAACAGCTGATAGAGTCGCTGTGTCGTGTGCCTGTCGAGGTGGAATATGCCTCAGAGTTCAGGTATCGCAATCCTGTGGTGGGAGATGGCGATGTGGTGATTGCCATTTCTCAGAGCGGCGAGACTGCCGACACGTTGGCTGCCGTTCAGTTGGCCAAGGAGCGTGGTGCATTCATCTATGGCATCTGTAATGCCATCGGCTCATCCATCCCTCGTGCTACCGACACTGGAACCTATATTCACGTAGGGCCGGAGATTGGTGTCGCCTCCACCAAAGCCTTTACAGGACAGGTGACGGTGCTGACCATGTTTGCATTAGCGCTGGGAGAAGCAAAGGGAACGATTAGCCGTGAGGAGTACCTCAAGGTCACCAGAGGGTTGAGTCAGATTCCGCAAGTAATTACGGAGGTCTTGAAGACCAACGACAAAGTGGCAGACTTAGCGCGTACCTTTACCTATGCTCACAATTTCCTGTATTTGGGCCGTGGATACTCTTATCCCGTGGCCTTGGAGGGTGCATTGAAGCTGAAGGAGATTTCCTACATTCATGCCGAGGGCTATCCCGCTGCAGAGATGAAGCACGGACCGATTGCGCTGATAGACTCAGATATGCCAGTGGTGGTGGTTGCTACCCATAATGCAATGTACGAGAAGGTGCTTTCGAACATCCAAGAAATCAAAGCCCGTCAGGGTAGGGTCATCGCGCTGGTGTCGAAAGGCGATAACACCATTGCCAGGATAGCCGACGAAGTGATTGAGCTGCCTGATGTGTTGGAGTGCTTAGAGCCTTTGGTGGCCACCATCCCGCTACAATTGTTGGCCTATCATGTGGCCGTATGTAAAGGTAAGGATGTCGATCAGCCAAGAAATTTGGCTAAGTCGGTCACCGTTGAATGATTCAGTTAATGAGAGAAACAATGAAGAGTGAAGAATTTGCTACCGCCGTCATACAAGCGCTGCTTTTCTTCACTTTTTTATAATATAGAGATTGTTTGACAGAGTAAAAATGAAAGACGTAAAACTGGTCCTGCAAGACGGGACGACATTTCTAGGAAAAAGCTTCGGCTATGACAAGCAAGTAGTCGGTGAAGTGGTGTTCAATACCGCTATGATGGGTTATCCGGAAAGCCTGACCGACCCCAGCTATGCCGGTCAGATGATGGTGCTGACCTACCCGTTGGTAGGTAACTATGGTGTGCCTCCTTTTACGACAGAGGAGAATGGGCTTGCCACGTTTATGGAAAGTGATAAGATATACGCTACGGCCTTGATTGTAAGCGACTATTCCGAGCAATATTCCCATTGGAATGCCGTAGAGTCGCTGGGCGACTGGCTGAAGCGCGAGCAGGTGCCGGGCGTGACGGGTATCGATACCCGCCAGCTGACCAAAGTGCTGCGCGAGCATGGTGTGATGATGGGTCGTCTGGTGTTTGAGGATAATTCTAGTGATACTAGTGTCGCGGTTGAGGACTACGGCTCTGTGAACTGGGTGGAGCGGGTCAGTTGTAAGGACATCATCCGCTATAATGAAGGTGCAGGCCGCAAGGTAGTACTGGTGGACTGCGGCGTGAAGCAGAACATCATCCGCTGTCTTATCCGTCGCGGGGTCGAGGTGATTCGAGTGCCTTGGAACTATGATTATACGTCGATGGAGTTCGATGGCTTGTTCCTTGCCAATGGTCCTGGCGATCCCGACCGTTGTGTGGCTGCCGTCGACATACTGAAGAAGCAGATGTCGATGAGCCGCAAGCCCATCTGCGGCATCTGTATGGGCAACCAGCTGATGGGAAAGGCTGCCGGTGCCACGATCTATAAGCTGAAGTATGGTCATCGGAGTCATAACCAGCCAGTGCAGGAGGTGGGCACCAACCGCTGCTATGTGACCTCTCAGAATCATGGCTATGCGGTCGATACCGCTACGCTGGACAAAGACTGGCGCGAGCTGTTCGTGAATATGAACGACGGTTCGAACGAAGGCATCCGTCACCAGACAAATCCCTGGTTCTCCAGTCAGTTCCATCCTGAGGCCTGCTCGGGCCCTGTAGATACAGAATTTATGTTTGACCGTTTTATTGAAGCATTATGAAAGACCAGAATATCAAGAAAGTCCTGTTGCTAGGCTCAGGCGCATTAAAAATAGGTGAAGCTGGCGAGTTCGACTATTCCGGCAGTCAGGCCCTGAAAGCACTGCGCGAAGAAGGTGTCAAGACGGTGCTCATCAATCCGAATATTGCCACCGTGCAGACCTCGGAGGGTGTAGCCGATGAGATTTACTTCCTGCCTGTCCAGCCTTACTTTGTAGAAAAAGTGATAGCCAAGGAGCGTCCCGATGGCATTCTGCTGGCCTTTGGCGGACAGACTGCCCTCAACTGCGGTGTAGAATTATATAAGAGTGGTGTACTTGAAAAGTATGGAGTGAAGGTGCTGGGTACGCCTGTGCAGGCTATTATGGATACCGAAGACCGCGAACTGTTTGTCGAGAAACTGAACGAGATAGACGTCAAGACTATCAAGAGCGAGGCTTGCGAGACGATAGAGCAGGCGCGCCAGGCAGCCCGCGACCTCGGCTATCCTGTCATTCTGCGTGCAGCCTATGCCTTGGGCGGTCTGGGCTCAGGCTTCTGCGACAACGAGCAGGAATTGGACAAGTTGGCAGAGAAAGCCTTCTCGTTCTCGCCACAGGTACTGGTCGAGAAATCGCTGAAAGGATGGAAAGAAATCGAGTACGAGGTGGTGCGCGACCGCTACGACAACTGTATCACCGTTTGTAACATGGAGAACTTCGACCCGTTGGGCATCCATACGGGTGAATCGATAGTCATTGCTCCCTCGCAGACGCTCACCAATTCGGAGTATCATAAGTTGCGCGCACTGGCCATCAAGATTATCCGTCATATCGGCATCGTAGGCGAGTGTAATGTGCAGTATGCCTTCGACCCGCAGTCGGAAGACTACAGGGTGATTGAGGTCAATGCCCGCCTAAGCCGTTCGTCGGCGCTGGCTTCGAAGGCCACTGGCTATCCTCTGGCTTTCGTTGCTGCCAAGCTGGGTATGGGCTACGGACTGTTTGAACTGAAGAACTCGGTGACTAAGACTACGAGTGCTTTCTTCGAGCCGGCATTGGACTATGTGGTGTGCAAGATTCCCCGTTGGGACTTGTCGAAGTTCCATGGTGTCGACAAAGAGTTAGGCTCGTCGATGAAGAGCGTGGGCGAGGTGATGGCTATCGGACGCAACTTCGAGGAAGCTATTCAGAAGGGCCTGCGCATGATAGGGCAGGGGATGCATGGCTATGTGGAGAACAAGGAGTTGCGCATAGCTGACATCGACGCTGCCCTGCGCGAACCGACAGACAAGCGCATCTTCGTCATCTCGAAGGCGATGCATCTTCCTGAATACACTATCGACCGTATTCACGAACTGACCAAGATTGACAAGTGGTTCCTGTATAAGCTGAAGCATATCATCGATATTGACGAGCGGCTGAAGAAGCAGCATATCAACACGCTGGACACCGACCTGCTGCGCGAAGCTAAAGTCTACGGCTTCACCGACTTCCAGATAGCGCGTGCCGTTGGTCTGGAGCAGGACTATCACAATATGCATCAGGCTCTGTTGGTGGTTCGCAACCGTCGTAAGCAGCTTGGCATCGTACCTGTGGTGAAACAGATTGATACTCTGGCCGCAGAGTATCCTGCCCAGACCAATTATCTCTATCTCACCTACTCAGGCCATCAGGGCGATATAGGCTATGAGCACGACGGGCGCACCATTATCGTGCTCGGTTCAGGTGCTTATCGCATCGGTTCCAGTGTCGAGTTCGACTGGTGCGGGGTGCAGGCATTGAATACGATTCGCAAGGAGGGATGGCGCTCTGTGATGATTAACTACAATCCCGAGACCGTATCCACCGACTACGATATGTGCGACCGTCTGTATTTTGATGAGCTCACCTTTGAGCGTGTGCTCGACATCATCGACCTCGAACAGCCGCATGGTGTCATCGTTTCTACGGGCGGACAGATTCCTAACAATCTGGCTATGTATCTCGACGAGCAACATGTTCCCATCCTTGGCACCTCGGCTCAGGATATTGATGGCGCAGAGGACCGTGCCAAATTCTCGCAGATGCTCAACGAACTGGGTGTCAACCAGCCCGAATGGAGTGCGCTGACCTCGATGGAGGCCATCGACCGCTTTGTCGACCGCGTAGGATTTCCCGTGCTGGTTCGCCCGTCTTATGTGCTGAGTGGTGCTGCTATGAATGTCTGCTCGAACAAGGACGAGCTGGAGCGCTTCCTTCAGTTAGCTGCCAATGTTTCGGAAGATCATCCCGTAGTCGTCTCAAAATTCATTGAGCATGCTAAGGAGATTGAGATGGATGCGGTGGCCAAGGATGGTGAGATACTGGCGTATGCCATCAGCGAGCATATCGAGTTTGCCGGCGTTCATTCGGGCGATGCTACCATCCAGTTCCCTCCGCAGAAACTCTATGTCGAGACCGTTCGCCGCATCAAGCGCATCTCGCGTCAGATTGCCAAGGCTCTGCACATCAACGGACCGTTTAATATCCAGTATATGGCACGCGACAACGACATCCTTGTCATTGAGTGCAATCTGCGAGCATCGCGCTCGTTCCCGTTCGTCAGCAAGGTACTGAAACTCAATCTTATAGAACTGGCTACGAAGGTGATGCTGGGCTTGCCCGTTGAGCGTCCGTCCAAGAATCTCTTCGACCTGGACTATGTGGGTATCAAGGCCTCGCAGTTCTCGTTCAACCGTCTTCAGAAAGCCGATCCCGTGCTGGGAGTGGATATGGCGTCGACTGGCGAGGTGGGCTGTATTGGCGACAATACGAATACTGCCCTGCTGAAGTCGATGCTGAGTGTGGGCTATCGGATTCCGAAAAAGACCGTCTTGCTTTCTACTGGCGGTGCCAAGCAGAAGGCTGAGATGCTGGATGCTGCCCGTATGCTGGTTGAGCATGGTTACGAGTTGTATGCCACAGGCGGCACGTCCAAATACCTCACGGACAATGGGGTGTCGAATACGCTGGTACACTGGCCTTCGGACAACGGTCAGCCCCAGGCACTCGATCTGTTGCACGAGCATAAGATAGACATGGTGGTGAACATCCCGAAGGACCTGACCACCCATGAACTGACCAATGGCTACAAGATTCGCCGTGCAGCCATCGACCTGAATGTTCCGCTTATCACTAACAGCCGCCTGGCCAGTGCCTTTATTCAGGCTTTCTGTATGGTAGGACTGGAAGGTATAGGCATCAAGTCGTGGAGCGAATATAAGTAAAAAGTTAAGCAAATATTTGGCATTTCGCCAAATATTTGCTACTTTTGCAGGTTGTAAAGACTAACCTTTAAAACAATGGAATTAAACGAATCCTTTGAAAGCCAAATAAATCGGAGTGACTATAAGATTCTGATTGTCGATGATGTCGTGAGTAACGTGTTGCTGCTCAAGATATTACTTACCAACGAGAAATTCAAGGTATGCACCGCCAACAATGGTACTTCCTGCATAGAGCAGGCTAAGGCCGAGAAGCCTGACCTGATACTGCTCGACGTGATGATGCCCGACATCAGTGGCTTTGATGCTGCGGTCATTCTCAAAAAAGATCCCGAGACGCTGGATATTCCCATCATTTTCCTCACAGCCCTCAACAATCCTTCCGACCTTGTTCATGGATTCCAGGTTGGAGCCAACGACTTCCTTACCAAGCCTTTCAACAAGGAGGAGCTGGTGATGCGCGTGATGCACCAGATACAGCTGGTGGCTGCTAAGCGCATCATTGTAAGACAGAACGAGGAGCTGCGTCGCACCATCCAGAACCGCGACAAGATGTATTCCGTCATTGCTCACGACCTGCGTTCGCCTATGGCCAGCATCCGTATGGTGCTCAATCTGGCTGTCAATGTGGTGTCGCCCGACATCGTTGGTCAGGAAATCTTCGATCTGCTCGACAAGGCCAATCGCGAATCGGAGGAGACTCACGACCTGCTGGACAACCTGCTCAAGTGGACGAAGAGTCAGACTGGCCGACTGAATGTGGTCTATCAGGATATCGACCTCGACGATGTGGTGCCTGGTGTGGTAGATATATTCAAGATGATTGCCGAGATGAAGAAGATTCATCTGAAGTATATACCCTCCGACGAGAAGCTGACAGTCAGAGCCGACAACGATATGATTAAGACTGTAATCCGCAACTTCTTGTCCAATGCCATCAAGTTTACTCCCGAGGACAAGGGCATCGAGGTGTACTATAAGCGCGAAGGCGACTTTGCGCGTATCTGTGTGCAGGACCACGGTGTGGGTATTGCTGCCGACCGTATAGATAGTATCTTCCATAAAGGCGAGACTACGTATGGTACTGGCGGTGAGGAAGGTTCCGGACTGGGACTTCAGCTCTGTCAGGACTTTGCCCGCAAGAATGGCGGCGATGCCTATGTGGAGTCTGTCGAAGGCGAAGGCTCGACCTTCAGTTTCACCATTCCCCTTAAAAAGGAAGAGTGATAAGTTTGAAAGTAAAAGTGAAGAGTGAAGAATTTCCTGCCGGACTCCAATGGCGGCAGCAGATTCTTCACTCTTCACTTTTTTAGTTCTCACTCTTAAAGAGGTCCTTGATGCCGCCGATGCTGCCCATCAGGTTGGTAGCCTCGTAAGGCAGGTAGACCGTCTTGGTCTTGTCGCCCGAAGCCAGTTCCTCCAGCATCTGGATGTACTTTTGAGCCAGCAGATAGTTGGCGGGATTGGTCGATTTGCCCACAGCCTCGGTAATCAGTTCTATGGCCTTGGCCTCGGCTTCAGCCTTGCGGATGCGAGCCTGAGCCTCACCTTCTGCATGAAGGATGGCTTGTTGTTTCTGGGCATCGGCGCGGTTGATGATAGCCGTCTTCTCACCCTCGGAAGCCAGAATCTCAGCAGCTTTCTCACCTTCAGAGGTCAGAATCTGGGCACGCTTGTTGCGCTCGGCCTGCATCTGCTTCTCCATCGCATTCAGTACGGTGGCAGGGGGCACGATGTCCTGCAACTCTACGCGATTCACCTTGACGCCCCACTTGTCTGTAGCATCGTCCAGCACGGCGCGCAGCTTCGTGTTGATGGTGTCACGCGAGGTCAGCGTCTCGTCCAGTTCCATCTCACCGATGATGTTACGCAGGGTGGTCTGCGTCAGCTTCTCGATGGCGTTGGGCAGGTTCGAAATCTCGTAGACAGCCTTGAAGGGGTCTACAATCTGGAAGTAGAGCAGGGCGTTGATTTCCATCTGGATGTTGTCCTTGGTAATCACGTTCTGCGAGGGGAAGTCGTACACCTGTTCGCGCAAGTCAATACTGCTTGAGTAGGCATAGCGTCCGCGGGTGAGCACTACAATCTCCTTGGCGCGGTCGATGAAGGGGATGATGATGTTGATACCAGGATTCAGTGTTGCATAGTAGCGTCCCAGACGCTCGATGATGCGGGTTTCCGACTGCGGGATAATCACCAGTGCCATCTTGGCAAAGACAACGACCAAGACGACGATAACAATTAGTACATAACTCATAATGTCCATAGTTTTTATTGTTTTTGATAATGAAATGTTTATAATGTCTCAACGGTAATGATGGTACTCTCGCGCCCGACGACGCGGACGGTAGTGCCAGTGGGGATGTCCTCTGTGCTGACAGCGCGCCACAGGTCGCCGTCTATCTGGACATAGCCTTTTCCACCAGGCTTGATGGCTTCCGTTACGCGCCCCGTACGGCCTAACAGCGCATCGGCATTCGAGGGTTTGTTGGGCTCGTTTTTGTGCAGGTAGCGCAGGGCTATGGGCCGCACAAAGAGTACGCTGAGCAGCGAGAACAGTGCAAAGACGGCAATCTGCCAGTAGACGCTCAGTCCTACGGCAGCGCCGATGACGCCAAAGACGGCTCCGATAGAGAAACAGATGATGAAGAAATCACCCGACGACAGTTCCAGAATCAGGCAGAGCACAGCCGCGATGGCCCATACCTGCCACATGTTTGCTAAGAAATACTCAATCATACGCTATTTACGATTTTACAATATTACTATTTACGATTTGTTGTTCAGTTTCAGATTGACAGGATGAAGTCGTCCCAGTCGCGTGTAGAGCCCTTCTTGCCGAAGACCTTCTGGTATAGTCTGCTGCGAGTCGAGGCAATGCTCTCCTTCGAGTGGGCTGTCAGCGTGGCAATATCCTTGGGTTGTACGCGAATCTTGATAAGCAGGCTGACGTGATAGTCCTGTTCGCTCATGCGGTAGAGGCTGTACAGTTTGTCTGTAAATCCCGAGTAGGTGGCGTTCACCACTTCCGTCAGTTCTGCCCATTCCGTTTCTGGCATACTTTTTCCGTCGGTCAGATAGTGCCTGATGCGCTGGTAGACGTCTGACGAGAAGATGTCGTTCACGTCTTTCGTGTTTGTCCTTTGCTCCATCACAGCCATCTTCTGCATGGCGTGGATGTTGTCCAGTCGGCTCTGCAGCAGTTGCAGCTTGCGACGGTTCCACTGCAGCACCAATATAAATAAGGTGACGTAGAACACAGTGCAGATGATGAGCAGGAACAGCTCGCGGTCAGTCAATACCATAGTTATTTTCTATTTACTGATTTACTATTTACTGTTTACTGATTTATTTTTTTACGATTTTCTTATTGCAAAGGTACGAATTATTTGTGTGATAAGCAAGAAAAATGGTTTGCAAAAGTGTGCACAGCGTCAATTGCGCACTTTTGCAAACACATTTGCCCTTCTGCTGCTCTTATCTTGCCAGATGCTTATGCTTTTGTTTTTTGATAGAAGGGTATTTTATGTTTCCAAGTTGGAAACATGTGTAGCCAACTTAGAAACATGTGTCTCCAAGTTGGAAACATACGTGCACAAGTTGTCAACTAAAAATGCTCAGTGAGGTAAATAAACTTATTTTTGATACAAAAAGAAAAGTTCTCTTTGTGTAATTGGAATTATTTCGTACCTTTGCACGCGTTTAGCAAAAAGTAAATAGTAAATCAGTAAATAGTAAATAATCTGATGGGAAAAATTATACTGACAGGCGACCGCCCTACGGGCAAGCTCCACTTGGGGCATTATATCGGTTCGCTGCGTCGCCGCGTAGAACTGCAGAACGCTGGCGACTATGACAAGATGTTTGTGTTTATGGCCGACGTACAGGCTTTGACGGATAATGCTGACAATCCGGAAAAAATCCGCCAGAGCATTGTCAACGTGGCCCTCGACTATCTCTCGGCAGGCCTGGACCCCGAGAAGTGTACGCTGTTCATCCAGAGCCAGATTCCTGAGTTGGCCGAGTTGACCACCTACCTGATGAACCTCGTCTCCGTCTCTCGCGTGCAGCGCAACCCGACGGTGAAGACCGAGGTGAAGATGCGCGGCTTCGAGGGCGACAGCATTCCCTTGGGATTCTTCTGCTATCCCGTCTCGCAGGCCGCCGACATCACGCTGTTCAAGGCTACTACCGTGCCTGCCGGCGAAGATCAGGAACCGATGTTGGAGGTGACGCGCGAGCTGGTGCGCCGCTTCAATCAGACCTATGCCGAAGTGCTGGTAGAGCCCAATATCATGCTGCCCGAGAATGCCACAGCGCGTCGTCTGCCCGGTACGGACGGCAAGGAGAAGATGTCGAAGTCGCTGAGCAACTGTATCTATCTGTCTGACGATGCCGATACCGTCTGGCAGAAGGTACGCTCGATGTACACCGACCCCCTGCATGTCAATCTGAACGACCCCGGCCACGTGGAGGGCAATGCCGTGTTCACCTATCTCGACGCCTTCTCGCGCCCTGAGCACTTTGCCCAGTACTGGCCCGAGTATCAGAATCTGGACGAGTTGAAGGATCACTATCGTCGCGGAGGCTTGGGCGATATGAAGTGCAAGAAGTTCCTCAACCAGATACTCAACGAGTTCCTGGAGCCTATGCGCCAGCGCCGTCATGAGTTCGAGCAGGACATCCCTGAAATCTACAACATCCTGCGCAAGGGTACGGAGCGTGCCCGCGAGACTGCTGCCCAGACCATGAGCGAGGTTCGAGCCGCTATGCGCATCAACTACTTCGACGACGAGGAGCTCATCCAGTCGCAGGCAGAGCAGTTCCGAGCCAAGTAATGAAGGGCCGGGAAAAATAGGCCTAAAATAGTTGAGTTAACTCAAACGATCAATCGAGTTAACTCAAACGATCAATCGAGTTAACTCAACAGAAAAAGTGCCATAATGGGTTGGTGGATGCCAGCCCATTATTTTTTGTGTTTTTGATGGCGTTTTGAAAAAAAATAGTTATCTTTGCAGCCAAGAAGATGAATTGTGTGTTAAGCCTTGTAAAGTGTTATAATGTATGATGAAGTTTCTCCTGGCGTTAGTGTTGCTGATGATATCTCCATGCATGCGTGCTGAGAAGTTTGTGTTCACGACCATTTGGACGGCACAAGCTCAATTTGCAGGCTATTATGTTGCGAAAGAGAAGGGATTCTATCGGGAGCAGGGACTTGACGTGGTGATACAGCATCCGTCGCTGACGGCCTCGGCCTTCCAGCGGCTGAAGACGGATGAGTGTGATGCCGCTATGTTCTCGATGATGTCTGCTATGGACTTCATCGCCCAGGGCTTTCCCCTGGTGAACATCTTTCAGGACTCGATGAACAGCAGTAACATCTTAGTGTCGCGCTGGGATACGAATCCGCTGAAGATGAAAGGTAAGCGCGTGGGAATCTTCAACTCTGACCCGAACTATCAGGCTATGATTATGAGCCAAAAGGAAGGGATGGATTACGAATGGGTGCGCTTCACCAGCCATATCAATCTGTTCCTCTCTGGTGCGGTCGACGCCACGATGGTGGTAAGCTATAACGAATACTATCAGCTGAAGCAGGCTGGCTTCAAGTTTTCGGAGGAGTGTCTCTATCGTTTCAGCGAGCACGACTACAATATCCAGGAGACGGGTGTGTATGTCAAGCCTCAGGTATTCAAGACGCGGCGCGAGGACTGCAGGCGCTTTGCCGCTGCCAGTCGGAAGGGGTGGGAGTGGGCTGCTGCTCATCCGGACGAGGCGCTCGACATCGTGATGAATTACGTGAAACGCCATCATGCTCCGACGAATCGCATCATGCAGAAAATGATGCTCAAGGAGGTGCTCCGGCTGCAAGTGGACCGCGAGTCGCGTCGTCGCGAATTTCGCGTGCGGCCAGACATGGTGGAGAAGGCCAGCAGACTGATGCTGGAGTGCGGACTGCTGCGCCGGCCGGTAACCTATCAAGAACTTATGGGACAATGAAAACACCGAAGGAGATAATAAGCAGTTCGTTGTCGTATCGGCTCAGCTTCTGGGTGGTACTGATAGCCGCTGCCATCTTCTTGGCTGCTTTCAGCCTGATGTTTGCCGAAACGCGCGAACTGGTACGTGAGGAGGCCTGGGAGAAGGCTACCAAGACGCTGGACGGCACCGTGCTACATATAGACAACACGCTGCACAAGGTGGAGGTGGCTTCCGACAATATGGTCCGCGTGATAGAACAGCATCTGGACGAGCCGGACAGGATGTTCGACCTGAGTCGGCAAGTGCTGAAGAACAATCCCCAGCTGACGGGCTGCAGTATCTCGTTCGAGCCTTTCTACTTCAAGGAAAAAGGGCGCTATTTCTCTGCCTACTCCTATAATGGCGGCGACAGCATACAGACCGAGCAGGAAGGCACGGACAACTATCAGTATCACTGCATGGACTGGTATCTGATACCAAAACTGCTGAATCGTCCGTACTGGATAGAGCCCTTCCAGGAGGACGCGATGGAAGGCATCATCGTCAAGGAGATATTCTCCAGCTACAGCCGCCCTATTCATAACCGACGGGGCGATGTGGTAGGCACCTTCTCGGTGGATATCTGTCTGGACTGGTTCTCGGAAACCGTATCCAAGGCCAAGCCCTATCCCAACTCCTACAGCATCCTGTTGGGCAAGGGCGGCACCTATCTGGTGCATCCCGATACCACCAAGCTGTTTTATGAGACCATCTTCACCAGCACGCTGGAGCACGCGGACTCGGCACAGACAGCCTTAGGGCAGGCAATGCTGGCTGGCGAGACAGGGCATAAGGTGATGATGATAGACGGAGCGCTGAACCATGTGTTCTTCAAACCTTTCAAGAATACGGGTTGGAGCGTGGCCATCATCTGTCCGGAAAGCGATATCTATGCGTCCTATTACCAGCTGCGCACGGCTGTGCAGTGGATTGGCGGCATCGGGTTGCTGCTCATGCTCGTCTTCTGTTTCGTCGTGATTCGCAATAGGTTGAGGCCCTTGCGGCAGTTGGCCAAGGTGACGCAGCAGATAGCGCGGGGCGAGTTTGCCAACGACATTCCTGACAGTCGCCGTTCCGACGAGATAGGGCAGTTGCAGCACAGCTTCAAGACCATGCAGCAGTCGCTCGGCAGATATGTGCAAGAGGTGCGCCACGAGACGGAAGTGCAAGAGCAGCAGAACCGCGAGTTGCAGGCTACCTATCAGCAGGTAAAGGAAGAGGAGCATGTCAAGGATGCTGTCTTGCACCGGATGTCCGACAAGATGGCCGCTCCGGTAAAAGATATAACGGCTATTGCCAAGATTATCTGTGAGCAGCATCAGCAGATGGCCGATGATGTCATCACCGCCCAGGTGAACCAGCTGTTAGAGCATACCACTGACGTAACCAGTCTGCTTGACAAGCTGCTGGATGCTGCACAGAAAGAGGGCAGCCGTCGTGAAGAACAAATAAAACCTGATGAGCCGTATGAGTAACCTTCTCCATTCCATCCGCCGGTCGTTGTCGCTCAGGCTCAGTCTTGGCATCTTCGCCTTCGTAGTGGCCATTTTCATGGTGACCATCGGATTCCTGTTCTATCGTTCCAGGCAGTCGGTGCTGCAGGGTACGGTGAGTGTGACTACGCAGATGCTGACCAATATGTCGTTGCAACTGAATGGCGTGATGGACGAGGTGGAGATGGCAGTCAACAATACCGAATGGCAGGTCATGCAGAATCTGACTCCCGACTCGCTGTTTGCCCTGTCAAGGCATATCCTGGAAGTGAACCCCAACCTGAACGGTTGCAGCATCTCGTTCGAACCATACTATTTCCCAGAGTGGGGTAAGTACTTCTCAGCCTATTCGATGAATACCGACGGGCACATCGAGACCGAGCAGGAGGGCAATGAGAATTATAACTATTTCGAGATGTCGTGGTATGCGGAGCCCAAGAAGCAAGGGAAAGCCTGTTGGGTGGATCCGTTCAAGGACTATAATCCCAGCGGCATCTACGACCGCGACATGATTGCTTCCTACTGCAGACCGCTGATAACGGCAGAGGGAAAACTGATAGGCATCATCTCGGCAGACCTGTCGCAGCGTCGGCTGTCGCAGTTGTTGTCGCAGGATATGAGCTATCCCAACTCCTATTATATGTTGCTGGGCAAGCATGGGAAGATTATCGCTGCCGGAAGCAACGAGGCCCGGCTGTCCGACTTGGACAGTTCCGACAATCTTGTGCTGCGCCAGCAGGTGGGGAATTCTGGATGGACGGTGGTCATCATCTGTGACAAGAGCGACTTCTTCAAGAGCTATAATCAGCTGTTGTATCTCGTGCTGTCCATCATCCTCTTCGGTCTGTTGCTGATGTTTGCATTCTGTTACTATCTTGTCAGGAAGACGATTGCTCCGGTGAGTCTTCTGGCCCGCCAAGCTCGCGATGTGACGGAAATGAACTTTGAGCACAAGATTGCCACCTCTCCGCGTATTGACGAGGTGGGGCAGTTGCAGAACAGCTTTGCGTCCATGCAGCAGTCGATAGGCTCGTATGTGGCTCACCTCGAGGATGTGAAAAATCAGGCTGAGCAGCGAAAGGAGGAGTTGATGGCTGCCAAGAACATGGCTGTAGCATCTGACCGCAGAAAAAAGGCATTCATCCGCGATATGTTCCATCAGATTCGCACGCCGCTGAATATCATCAGCGGTTTTGCCCAGGTGTTGCGCGATGCCTACGGTATGATTGACGAGGAGGAGAAAAATACGATTACGCGCGAAATGCTGCAGAACAGCCAGACTATTACGAACATTATGGATAACTGGATGAGGACGCTGGCCCTGGAGGATATTCAGTTGTTGGAGCGTAAGGATGCCGTATTCTGCAGTTATATATGTCTGCAGGCTGCTCAGAAGGTGACGCTGAAAGCCCCTGATAAGGTGAAGTTAGAGGTCGTAGCGGATATCCCCGACAATCTGGTCGTGATGACCGACAAAGAGTGCCTGCTGAAGGTGCTCACCGAGCTTTTATTCAATGCGAACAAGTTTACCAGCGAGGGGACGATTACCCTTCGGTGTGAGCAAACGGACAGACATACGGTGAGATTCATTGTGAAAGATACCGGACCGGGCATCCCCGAAGCAGACCGCGAGCGAATATTCACGCAGTTTACTAAGTTAAATGATTTCAACGAGGGGCTCGGGATGGGATTGTCTCTTTGTCAGCGCTTGGCAACGCTGCTCGGAGGCAGCCTTGTGCTCGACAAAGAGTATAGGGATGGGGCTTGCTTTATATTAGAGCTCCCCATCCCATAAACTTCATTAGAGACTATTGCTTGCTGGCTACAGCGGCTTGCTCAATGGGCATGCAGCGCTTGTAGTTCTCGATATAGTGTTCGAAACCTGCCACATCTTCTGCGGTAGGAGCGATAGATACGCCTTTGTTTCCGGCAAATACTACCTGCTCAAGATAGTCGGCCAGTGACTGTTGCTGCTTGTTGCCAACCATGAAGGCTGCCAACAGGGCAATACCCCATGCACCGCCCTCGCCGGCTGTCTCCATCACTGAGATGGGCGAGTTGAGGGCAGCAGCCAGCATGCGCTGACCTACGCCGGGGGTCTTGAAATAGCCTCCGTGGCCGGTGATGCGGTCTATCTTTACCTGCTCTTCCTTCAGCAGAATGTCGTTGCCAATCTTCAGTACGCCGATGGCACCGAAGAGATGGGCACGCATGAAGTTGGCAAGGTTGAACTTGTCGTTGGCTGAGCGGACAAAGAGGGGACGGCCGTCGGCAAAGCCTGTGACGGGCTCGCCCGAAACGTAGTTGTAGGCCATCAGGCCACCGCAGTCGGCATCGCCCTCTAAGGCCTTGTTGAACAGCTTGCCGTAGAGCTCGTTCATGTCGACAGGCACACCTAACAGCTGCTGATACTCCTTGAACAGACCGACCCAGGCATTGATGTCGGAAGTACAGTTGTTGCAGTGTACCATAGCCACCAGCGAACCGTCGGGAGTGGTCACCATGTCAATCATCTCATAGGGCTTGGAAAGGGGCTTTTCGAGCACAATCATCGAGAACGACGACGTGCCGGCTGAGACATTGCCTGTGCGCTGCTTGACGGCATTGGTGGCAACCATACCTGTACCGGCATCTCCCTCAGGAGGACAGACAGGGATGCCTGCCTTGAGGTGACCGGAAACGTCGAGTCGCTTGGCTCCCTCGGGCGTGAGGAAACCGGCATTCTCTCCAGCTACCAGCACCTTGGGAAGAATGTCGAGCAACTGCCAGTTGAAGCCCTTGGGGGCGATGAGGTCGTTGAACTTGCCCACCATTTCGGCATCGTAGGTCTTGGTAGCCGGGTCGACGGGAATCATGCCCGAAGCGTCGCCCACACCCAGTACGAACTGGCCTGTGACCTGCCAGTGGACATAGCCTGCCAGCGTGGTCAGGAACTTAATGTCACCGACGTGCTCCTCGTTGTCGAGAATGGCCTCATAGAGATGGCTGATGCTCCAACGCAGGGGGATATTATAGTTGAACAACTCCGAGAGCTGGGCTGCGGCCTTGCCTGTATTGGTGTTGCGCCAGGTGCGGAAGGGAACCAGTATCTGCTGCTCCTGATTGAAAGCCATGTAGCCGTGCATCATAGCAGAGAAACCGATGGCTGCAAGACTCTCAATCTCGCAGTCGTAATGTGCCATCACGTCCTTGCGCAGTTCGGCATAGCAGTCCTGCAGTCCGTACCAGATAGCTTCGGTAGAGTAGGTCCACAGTCCGTCAACGAGTTGGTTCTCCCACTCGTGGGCACCCTGTGCGATAGGCTTGTTCTGCTCGTCAATGAGCACAGCCTTGATGCGGGTAGAGCCAAACTCGATACCGAGTATGGCTTTACCTGCTTCTATTGTTTGTTTTGCGTTCATATTACTTCAGTGCTTTATTGAGCATATAATAAACTTCGTTGTTGCGCAGAGTCTGCTGGAACTCATAGGTCTTGGTATCCTTGTTGATCTTGACATACTCGATGCCGAGCATCTCTGCAAAGTCTTCCCAATATTCCTCTGTAATGTCATAGGAGAATGCGCTATGGTGCGTACCACCGGCGAGAATCCATGCACCGGCACCAATCTCAAAGGTAGGCTGGGGAACCCAAAGTGCGCTGGCAACAGGCAGGTTGGGCATGGGCTTGGGCTCGATGCACTCTACCTCCTGAGAAATCAGACGGAAGCGGTTGCCTAAATCGACAACAGTGGCCTTGATGCCGCGTCCTACTTTCGAGGTGAACACGAGGCGGGCGGTCTGCTCTTTGCGGATGCCGATACCTAAGAAATGTACCTCCAGTTTGGGCTTGTCGACGGCAATTAGCGGGCAAACCTCAAGCATATGGCTCTGCAGGCACGATGAACGGTCGCCGGCAAAGTTAAGGGTATAGTCCTCAAGGAATGAGCAGCCGATAGGCATGCCCTGCTGGATGACCCACAAGGTGCGATAGAGGCAGGCTGTCTTCCAGTCGCCTTCGGCACCGAAGCCGTAGCCCTCGGCCATGAGGCGCTGTGAGGCCAGACCGGGAATCTGGTCGAAACCGGCGAAGTTGGGGTCGTTGATGTCGGCATCACCCAGGTCGTCGAAGTTGGTGGTGAAAGCGGTAGCGCCCTCATCCTTCAGTACACGGCGCAGGGCAATCTCTGCTTTGGCAGCATTGCGCACCTTCTTCCAATAAACCTCTTCGCCAGACTCGTCAATCTTGATGGTATATTCCTTCTTGTAAACCTCTACCAGCTCGTCAACCTCCTTGTCGGTGACTTTCTTCCAGTAGTCAATCATAGAGCTGACTGGATAGTAGTCGACATGATAGCCCAGACGCTGCTCGAACTCTACGCGGTCACCATCGGTGACGGCAACGTTGTTCATGTTCATACCGAACATCAGGCAGCGCACGTTGCGAGCATCGGCAACACCGGCAGCGACACGTGCCCAGACGGCAATCTTCTTCTGAGCTTCTTCGCTCTTCCAGTATCCGCAAACCACCTTGCGGGGAACGCGCATACGGGTGCAGATGTGGCCGAACTCAATATCGCCGTGAGCCGACTGGTTCAGGTTCATGAAGTCCATGTCCATCGTCTCCCAGGGTATCTCGGCATTATATTGCGTGTGGAAGTGGAGTAGGGGCTTATGCAAGTCCTGCAGACCCTTGATCCACATCTTGGCAGGCGAGAAGGTATGCATCCAGGTAATGATGCCGATACACTTGTCGTCGTTGTTGGCTGCCTTCATCACTGCCTCTACCTCGTTAGAAGAATTGGCGGTACCTTTATATACTACTTTGATGGGTATGATACCTGAGGCATTCAGTCCGTCTACCATCTCCTGTGAGTGGCCGTCGACAATCTTTACTGTCTCACCACCATAGAGCAACTGTGCACCAGTCACCCACCAAATTTCTAAGTTTTCAAATGCTTTAATCATAATGATAGCTTGTTTTTATAAGTCAATAGTAAATTATTTCTTCTTTTGTCCGTAATAGGCGTTAGGACCGTGCTTGCGGGAGAAATGCTTCTCGACCAGCAGGGGATTCATGGTCGTCTCAGGATTGACGCAGAATGATACGAAAGCCATTTTGGCCACCTGCTCAGCCACTACTGCATGATAGACTGCCTGATCGGCATCCTTGCCCCAGGCAAAGGGACCATGATTCTTGACTAATACGGCAGGGGTATGTACCGGGTTGATGTTGTCGCGCTTGAAGCGGTTCACGATGACTACGCCGGTTTCTTTTTCGTATTCAGGCATCTGGTCCTCAGTCATAGAGTCTGTACAAGGGATGCAGTCGTGGAAATAGTCGGCATGGGTAGTGCCAATGTTGGGAATGTCCTTACCGGCCTGCGCCCATGCGGTGGCATAGGTGGAGTGGGTGTGGACGATGCCGCCCAATTCAGGAAATGCCTTATATAAGATAAGGTGTGTAGGTGTGTCACTGCTTGGATTGAGGTCCCCCTCAACTACTTTGCCTGTCTCCAAGTCGACCACCACCATATCGGAGGCTTTCATGACGTCGTACTCTACACCAGAGGGTTTGATGACAACGAGGCCTTTTTCGCGGTCGATAGCCGACACGTTGCCCCATGTGAATATCACCAGATTATGCTTTACAAGGTCCAGATTGGCCTTGAATACTTTTTGCTTCAGTTCTTCTAACATAGTTATTTTTATTTTAATTGGATGTTTGCATTGAAATTCTCTACAACTTGAAATATGAGTCTTCGCCGAATGCCCGCTTGTTGAAGTGGTAAAGGCTTGCCCCGCGCTTGGAACTTTGCTTGTCGATGTATTCCGTCTTCTCGATAAAGTCCATGTCTTTTATTCGTTTACGGAAATTACGCTTGTCGAGCTCCTCACCATTCACAGCTTCATAGAGTCGCTGCAGTTGGGTGAGAGTAAACAGTTCTGGAAGCAACTCAAAGCCTACGGGGTTGGTCTTCATCTTTTGTCTCATCAGCTTACGGGCCTGAAGCACCATTTCATAATGATCGCTGAAGAGTGGTGGCATTTTTTCTATGTCTACCCATTCTACTTCATGAGTCTTCTGCAATTTCTCGTCGTAGTCTTTCACTTTGATAAGTGCATAGTAGGCTACTGACACCACTCGCTCACCGGGATCTCGGTTGACACTACCGAAAGCTCCTACCTGACGCATGTACACGTCGTGCATACCTGTAAGCTCAAAGAGCGTACGGTTTGCAGCTTCGTCTACACTCTCGTCGTTGCGGACGAAGCCTCCGTAGAGGCTCCATTCGCCTCGACCAGGATCCATCTGCCTGCGACCGATGAGTATCTTCAGCTTGTTATCATCGAAGCCGAAGATAATACAGTCGACAGACAGATAGATCTTCTGATGTTCAAAATAGAATGACGTCATAGCTCTTTTGGTATCTGAAAGCCTGATGGGGTGCTTACCAGAGTGCGATGTAGAGGATGGCAAGAATCAGGATGACACCATAGGCACCGATCTTGAAGGCGCTGTCCGTGCGGAACAGCTTCAGGTCGATGTCGACGGCCTTCGGATCCTGTATCTTGTCCTTGGCGTTAGAGCGCAGGTAGATGCTCAGTGCAAAGAACATGCTGGCCAGGAAGAACATGGCCTCAAAGCCGTAGGCGCGTAGCTCGACCTTCATCATGCCCCAGATGCCAATCACCAGTGCGATAAAGGTGAGGTAGAACATGCGGTCAGACCACTTCAGCTGTGTCTTGACGGCCCAGAGTTCCTGTTCCTTGGCGGGGATGGTGTTCTTTGACAGGAACGACAGTCCGAAGAACAGGATGCACAGACATACGAAGACATAGCCCATGCGGAGCAGGAACGGGGTGTCGGGCATCATGAACTTGAATAGGATAGAGAATACGAAGGTGCCGATGGCGGTCACTACTGCAGCTACGCCCGAGGCGCGCTTCCACAACAGTCCGAGACCGAAGATGACCACTACGCCGGGATATACAAAGCCAGAGTACTCCTGGATGACCTGGAAGGCCTGGTCAGCACCGCCCATGATGGGATAGACGGCGATGAGTGCCAGAATGAGGGCACAGACGGACGTCATACGGCCAACGGTCACCAATTTCTTCTCAGAAGCGTTCTTGTTGAAGAACTGCTTGTAGATATCCATTGTGAAGATGGTAGAGGTGGAGTTGAACATCGAGGCGAGAGACGAGATGACGGCAGCGGCCAGGGCTGCAAACGACAGACCTTTCACCACGACGGGTGTGAAGTTGCGGATGAGGAAGGGGTAGGCATCGTCGGAGCGTGTAATCTCGCCAGCGAGCGAAGCATACAACTCGGGCTTCTGTGTCATGATATAGAAGGCGCAGACACCGGGGATACAAACGATGAACGGAATCAAAATCTTCAGGAAAGCAGCAAAGATCATACCCTTCTTGGCCTCAGCCAGCGACTTGGCAGCCAGACCCTTCTGGATGATGTACTGGTTGAAGCCCCAGTAGCCCAAGTTGGTCAGCCACAGTGCACCGACGATGACCACGATGCCAGGAATGTCAAAATAGGGGTCGGAACCCACTGGGTTGCCCTGAGCGTCGAGGATGGCCTGACCGGTGGCGTTCATAATACCGTCAATGTCAGGATACAAGGCCTCGTTGCGCGTCACAATCAGGTTGAAGTGTTTGTCGCCCTCTATATTGCCCAACTCCGTCATAATCTTACCCAAGGCAGAGAAGGCATTGTCGGCATTGACATAAGGCGCGATGACATCCAAGGCTGCATAGGCTGTAATCAGACCACCGCCGACGAGGAAGGTCACCTGCATCACGTCAGTCCAAGCCACGGAAGCCAGACCGCCATAGATAGAGTAGAGACCAGCAATGACAAAGAGTCCGAAGATAATCCAGAGCAGGGTCATGTCGACATTCATGCCGAGGAATACACCAGCCACTGCGGGCAGTCCGAGAATTTGCTTGATGGCCAAGGCTCCCAGCCAGGCTACGGACGTAAGGTTGATGAAGACATAGAGGAAAAGCCAGAAGATAGAGAATGCCAGACCCACACCCCAGTTATAGCGCTCGCGCAGGAACTGGGGGATGGTGAAGATTTTCTTCTCAATCATCACAGGTAACAGGAACTTTGCCACCACAATCAGCGTGGCGGCAGCCATCAACTCGTAGGCTGCCATGGCGATACCCGACTTGAAAGCCGAGCCGGACATGCCGATGAACTGCTCTGCCGAGATGTTGGCAGCAATCAGTGATGCACCGACTGCCCACCAAGTCAGTGTGTTACCGGCCAGGAAGTAGTCGGCAGACGATTTTTCTTCACCTTTCTTGTTTCGCGACAGGAAAATACCCATGCTTACAAGAATAATAATGTACACGACAAAAACCAGATAGTCGGCTGTTGCAAACCCATTATTGCTTAGGGCTTCTGTAATAGTATTCATTGTAATTTGTAAAAAATTAAGTATTATTTTTTTGTTATTGCTTATTTCGTGGAGAACTTATAGGCAGCATGGCTGTAGTACTTCTCGCCAGGATTCAGAACGGGGCTTGCCCATTCAGGGTGATTGGGGGAGTCGGGATACTTCTGGCTTTCCAGGCATATTGAGACGTGCTTCGGATATTTTACACCCAGTTTGCGCACGATGTCGGCATCGCGACCTACACCCTGGAAATTGCCGGAGTAGACCTGTACACCGGGTTCGTTGGTGTACATCTCCATGAAGATGCCCGACTGGGGCGAATAGAGCGAGGCGCAGACCTGGGTGTCGTCACCCTTGCCGTCCTTCCATGTGTTCAGGCAGAAGTTGTGGTCGTAGCCTGTGGCATTCTGAATCTGATCGTACTTCGACTGGATACTGTCGCCAACGGCATGCGCTGTGCGGAAATCAAAGGGCGTGCCCTCGACGGGACGAATCTCGCCGGTGGGGATGTACTTGGCATCGGAGGGCGTGAAGTTGTCGGCATTGACATACAGCACCTGCTCGTAGGCGGGCTTGCTGAAGTCGCCCGACAGGTTGTAGTAGTTGTGGTTGGTCTGGTTGATGATGGTAGGCTTGTCGGTTTCTGCTTCCCATGTCATATCCAGCATGTTGTCTGCTGTAACCTTATAGGTGGTTACTGCTTTGACGGTGCCGGGGAAACCGTTTTCTCCGTCTTGAGCTACGATGGTCAGCTTGAGGATGGAGTCGCCTATTTGCTCTGCATCATATACCTGATTCATCCATCCTGTAGTGCCGCCACCGTGCAGGCAGTTCTCGTTGTCATTCGCCTTGAGCTGGTAGGTGGAGTCGTTCAGTTTGAATTGTGCATTCTTGATGCGGTTGGCATAGCGGCCAACAGAGGAACCGTAGTCAGAGGGAGAATTCAGCGTATCAGTATACTGCGCAATGTTGTCAAATCCCAGCACCACATCTGTTGGCTTGCCATTGCGATCTGGAACCACCAGGCTCACCACGCGTCCGCCATAGTTGGTGATGCACACTTCCATGCCGTTCTGGTTCTTCAGTGTGTACAACTTGACTGGCTTCTCGTTAATGAGAGTGTCAAACTTGGCAGGGTCAAGACCCGATACCGTCAGTGCCTTCTGCTCACCAGAGGCACAAGCAGTCAACATGGCAATAGCCATTGTCATTCCTGCAAAAACTCCTTTGTAAGTTTTCATTTTAGTAAGTAGTTTCTAGTTATATAATGAATTTGGGTGTAAAATTACATTTATTTTTTGAATTAACAAAAGATTGTGCTATAAAAAATTAGCGCAAAGTGTAAAATTTACACTTCACGCTAACTATTTAACGTTTATTTGCTAAAAGATATTCTTTTAACAGAGTCTTCTTGATCCGTCGCCGATGACTACGTCATATACTTTTGGCTCGTGGCCATATTTTTCGTTGAATCGTTTCTTGGCATCAGCGACAAACTGCTTGTAGAGATCGTTACGAACCAGATTGATAGTACAGCCACCAAATCCACCGCCCATGATGCGAGAACCAGTCACTCCGTTTTCTTTGGCAATATCATTGAGGAAGTCAAGCTCTTCACATGAGACTTCATAGTCTTTCGACAGACCTTCATGCGTCTGATACATCAATGCGCCTACTTTTTCGTAGTCGCCTTCGTTCAATGCGTCACAAACAGCCAGCACTCGGTCTTTCTCGCCCAGTACGAATTTGGCACGCTTGTAGTCTTCCTCACCAACTTCTGCCCGTACTTCGTCGAGCTGTTCCCAAGTGCAGTCGCGCAAGGTTTCAAACTTGCCCTCAGGATGCTTGGCCTGAATATGTTTGACAACATTCTCGCAGGAGTTGCGACGGTCGTTATAGGGAGAGCCTGCCAACTGGTGTTTTACTACCGAGTCGAGCAATACAAGGCGGTAGCCGTCGGGCTTGAAGGGGAAATACTCAAACTCGCGTGAGCGGCAATCGAGACGCATCAGGCATCCTGCTTTGCCAAAGACAGAGGCGAACTGATCCATGATGCCGCAGTTAACACCGCAATAGTTGTGCTCTGTAGCCTGACCAGCCAGTACCATATCCCACTGGCTGACCTTGTTCTCGCCAAAGATGTCGTTGAGTCCGCAGGCAAAGCAGCTTTCCATAGCAGCACTGCTTGACATGCCCGCTCCCAAGGGTACATCACCGGCAAAGGCTATGTTGAATCCTTTGACAGGTACACCTAACTTCTTCATCTCAAGAGAGATGCCGTAGATGTATCTGGCCCACGATGTCTTGGGACCATTAGGGTCGGAGAGCTTAAAATCTACACGGTCCTTGAGGTCAATGGCATAAGCCATCACGGTGTCCTCTGTGCCATTAGCGCGCATTTCTGCCGTTACGCCCTTGTCAACAGCACCAGGAAATACAAAACCGCCATTGTAGTCGGTGTGCTCGCCAATGAGGTTGATACGGCCAGGAGATGTGTATACATTACCGGTCTTCCCATCAAAATGCTTGATGAAGCGGCTTCTTACATATTCAATTTCCACCATAAGCCAATCGCTTTTTATTTCACTACACCAAACTTATAGATGGTCTTCTGCTTATAGCGCTCGCCTGGGTTCAATACTACACTGGGGAAGTAGGGACGGTTGGGCGTGTCGGGGAAGTGCTGTGCCTCCAGACAAACAGCCGAGCGGCATGGGAAGGTGGCTCCGTTAGCTCCCTTGTAGCCATTGGCATAGTTGGCAGTATAGAGCTGCATGCCCGGCTCTGTGGTGTAGCACTCCAGAGTGCGTCCGCTCTTCGGATCGGTAATCCTGGCAGCAAAACTCAGCTCGCCCTCTTCTTGCTTGTTGAGCACATAGTTGTGGTCATAGCCTTTGCCGAATTTAATCTGCTCGTTATCAGCGTTGATGTCCTGTCCGAAAGTCTTTGGTGTGCGGAAGTCGAAGGGCGTGCCTTCCACCTTCAGAATCTCACCTGTAGGAATAGCCGTAGCGTCTGTTGGCAGATAGAAATCTGCGTTGATTTCGCAAATCTGGTCTTCGATAGTTGGGGTGGGGTCAGCGGTACCTGTCAGACTGAAGAAGGCGTGGTGGGTCAGGTTGACAATTGTCTTCTTGTTGGTGGTAGCGAGATATTCGATAATCAGTTCATTATTATCGCTGAAGGTGAATTCTACGGTGACATCCAACTCGCCAGTGAACCCTTCTTCTCCATAGGATGATATGCGATGCAAAGCCAGCGAGCGCGGCCCCATCTGACGGGCATCCCATATCTTAGCATTGAAGCCTACCGAACCACCGTGCAGATGGTTGGGACCATCGTTCAGAGCCAGTTGATATTCTTTTCCGTTCAGCGTGAACTGTCCTTTGCAGATGCGGTTACCCCAGCGCCCGATGAGCGTAGAGAGGTAAGGCTCCTTTCCGCTTGTCAGTTGCTCAATGCTGCCGTGTCCCTGAATGACGTTGGCCACATTACCATCCTTGTCAGGAACCATGATGGCACAAATGGCGCCGCCATAATTGGAGATAGCTACTTCATAACCTTTGCGGTTCTTCAAAATGTAAAGATCCGTCTTTTTTCCATTCACGGTGGTCTGGAAATCCTTGCGGTTCAGACCACATAAATTCGCGTTTTCCGTTGTGTTAGCCATATACGTTTTGCTTTTAGTTACAAAATTCTAATTTGCAAAGTAACCGAAAAAAAACGAGAATGACGAAAGAAACGCTTAAAAAAACGTTTACGGGAGTGTTAAAAACACCTAAATGCAAGTTCGCAAGAAGTCTCCGACGACGTATGAAGACCCTCCGACAAATATAAAATCGTCTTTTCCAGCAGCCTTCATGGCTGCTTTATATGCTTCACGTACAGCGGGATAGCATTTCCCTTTCAGCCCCAATTCCATAGCCATCGCCTGGAGTGTTTGGGATTGAAGGGCTCTCTTGCTATTGGCTTGCGTAAAATAGTAGGAAGCGTCCGTGGGTAGCAGTTTCAGCACTCCTTTCACGTCTTTGTCGTTGACCATTCCGAATACGATGTGCATCTTTTTTTTCTTCACCAGTGCCAGTTGCTGGCTGATATATTCCCATCCGCCAACATTGTGTCCAGTGTCGCAGACTACCTGTGGGTTGTCTTGTATCTGTTGCCAGCGTCCCATCAGACCTGTATGGGTAATGACGTTCTTCAGTCCGTTCTTCAGTTCAAAGAAGTCGTCTTGAAGTGGGCTGAGGTATCCTTGTAGTGCTATCTGTTTCAGCGCGAAGAGGACGGTGTTCAGGTTTTTCTGCTGATAGATACCGCCCAGGTCGCCTTCCAGGTCACCCAGATGCTTGGTTGTGTACAACATACCTCCGTTCGGCATGATATGGGCGCTTACTACTTCTGGAGCGTCCTCTGCAAAGATAATCGGGGCCTCCATTTCCTTGGCTTTGGCTTCAAAAACCGCGCGTGTCTCCTTGTGATTCTCGCCTATGACCACAGGCACTCCTTTCTTTATAATACCAGCTTTCTCGGCGGCAATCTCTGCTAACGTTTCTCCCAGAAACTGGGTATGGTCGTAGCTGATGTTGGTGATGACCGATAGCAGTGGGGTAATGATGTTCGTGCAGTCAAGTCTGCCTCCGAGTCCTACTTCAATGACGGCGATGTCCACTTCCATGTCGCGGAAATATTTGAAGGCCATCGCAGTGGTCACCTCAAAGAATGAGGGGTGCAGGGGTTCAAAGAAGGCGCGCTCCTTGTCTACAAATTCCACGACGTAGTTCTCGCTGATGGGGGTTCCGTTCACTCGGATACGCTCCCTGAAGTCAACCAAGTGGGGTGAGGTATAGAGTCCAATCCGATAACCGCTTTCCTGCAGAATAGATGCGATGGTATGCGATACGCTGCCTTTGCCGTTGGTTCCTCCCACATGGATGGTGGCAAACGCCTTGTGGGGGTGGCCAAAGTGCTCGTCCAAGGCCAGTGTGTTGCTAAGCCCCTCTTTGTATCCAGTTGCTCCCTGCTTTTCAAACATGGGCATCTGGTTATACAGATATTCGCAGGTTTCTTGGTAGTTCATCCAGAGATTTACTATTTACTATTTTACGATTTAGTTGAAATAGTTCTTGAATTTCTGGAAGATGCTTTGCTTGGTAGCGGCATCACCCTTGAAATTGTCACTCTTGCGGAACTGCTCGATGGCAGCCTTCTCCTCGCGCGACAACTCCTTGGGCACGTAGACGCTGACGTTGACCACCAGATCGCCGTTGCCCCGTCCGTAGCCTTGAACTGCAGGCAGACCCTTTCCGCGCAGGCGGAGGGTTTTGCCAGGCTGAGTGCCAGGCTCCATCTTCACTTTCAGCTTCGTGCCTTCGATGGTGGGGATTTCCACCTCTCCGCCGAGTGCCGCTGTGGGGAAGTCAAGCAGCAGGTTGTATATCAAGTTGTTATCGTCGCGAACAAAGGTGTCGTTTTCTTCTTCCTCGATGAATACCTGTATGTCGCCGTTGATACCCTTGCGGGGGCCGGCATTACCCTTGCCGGGTACGTTGACTATCATGCCCTCGGCCACACCGGCAGGGATTATTATTTCTACCACTTCTTCGCCCTTCTCTACGCCAGTACCATGGCAGTGGTGGCATTTGTTCTTGATGACGGTGCCCTCACCGTCGCAGGTAGGACATACTCCTTGGGTTTGCATCATGCCGAAGATGCTCTGGGTGGTATGCGTGATGACGCCCGATCCGTGACAGGTGGGACATTTCTCCGATGTGCTTCCAGCCTCGGCACCCGTACCCTGACAGTGCGAGCAGGTGATGTCCTTGCGAACCTTGAATTTCTTGGTGACACCATGGGCAATCTCCTCCAAGGAGAGCCTCACCTTCAGACGCAGGTCGCTGCCACGATGTACCTGTGGCCCGCGACTGCCTCCGCCAAAACCGCCAAATCCGGCACGTCCGCCAAAGATGTCGCCAAACATCGAGAAGATGTCGTCCATATTCATCGATGCCCCAAATCCTCCAAAACCTCCGGCACCGCCGGGACCGTTGAATCCGAAGGTGTCATACTGCTCGCGCTTCTTGGGGTCGTGCAGCACGTCGTAGGCTTCGGCAGCCTCCTTGAATTTTTCCTCAGCCTCCTTGTTGCCCGGATTGCGGTCGGGGTGGTATTTGATGGCGATGGTGCGATACGCCTTTTTTATCTGGTCTTCGGTGGCGTTTTTGTCTACGCCAAGCACCTCGTAGTAGTCACGTTTTTGTGCCATTATCTCTTATTTCTCAATTTCTCAATTTTCAACTTTCAACTCTCAACTCTCAACTACTGCCCCACTGCCACTTTGGCGTGTCGAATCACCTTGTCGTTCAGCTGGTAGCCCGTCTGCAGACAGTCTATCACCTTGCCCTTCTTGTCGTCGCCCATGCCTGGCACCATTGCCACAGCCTCGTGCAGGTCGGTGTCGAAGTCAGCGCCGTCGGTGTCTATCTTCTTGACACCCAGACCCTCCAGCGATTTCATGAACTTATGGTAGATGAGTTCCATGCCCTCGCGCAGCACTTGCGGGTCGTCTGTGTTCTCACCGTTTTGCAGGGCACGCTCCATATCGTCGATGACAGGTAGGATAGCCTGTACGGCCTTTTCGCCACCGTTCAGTATCAGTTCGGCTTTTTCCTTCAGCGTGCGCTTGCGGTAGTTGTCGAACTCGGCAGTCTTATAGAGTATCTGTGTCTTGAGCTGTTCAATCTCTTTCTGGGCAGCCTCCAGCGGGTCTGCCTCCTCAGACTGGTTTGTTTCGTTGCTATTCTCGTCGTTGACAGGGCTGTCTGCCGCTGTCTCTTCATTCTCAGTGCTTTCCGTGTCTACGAGGTTTTCTTCCTCTTCCACGTGCTTCATTTCTTCTTCTTTCATAGCTTTGTTGATTTTTAGGGTCTTTCAGCAAATTTCGTGCCAATATCAGTTGTACATCTCTGCTTTCTTTGCCTTGATGGCCTCGTCGTAGATATAGTCATCATAGGTGGTCAGCTTGTCGATGGTGCCCTTGGGGGTCAGCTCGATGATGCGGTCGGCCACAGTATTGATAAACTCGTGGTCGTGCGAGGCAAACAGGATGTTGCCCTTGAACGAGATGAGGTTGTTGTTGAATGCCTGAATCGATTCCAGGTCCAGATGGTTGGTGGGCGTGTCCAGTATCAGGCAGTTGGCGTTCTTCAGCTGCATGCGGGCTATCATGCAGCGCATCTTCTCACCGCCAGAGAGCACGTTGACATGCTTCAGCACATCTTCCTCCTTGAACAGCATACGTCCCAGGAACGACTTCATCATCACCTCGTTGCCCGTGCCATACTGCGAGAGCCAGTCCACGAGGTTCAGCTCCGACTGGAAGAATGCTGTGTTGTCCAGCGGCAGGTAGGCGGTAGTGATAGTGACACCCCACTTATAGGTGCCAGCCTGTGCCTCGCGGTTGCCGTTGATAATCTCGAAAAGGGCGGTCATGGCCTTCGGGTTATGTGAGAGGAACACCGTCTTCTGGCCCTTCTCGATGGTGAAGTTCACGTTGTCAAAGAGCACTGTTCCGTCTGCGTCGACGGCTTTCAGTCCCTCCACCTCCAGTATTTGGGTGCCAGGCTCGCGCTCCATAGAGAAGATGATACCTGGATACTTACGTGTTGAAGGGGTGATTTCCTCCACGTTCAACTTCTCCAGCATCTTCTTGCGCGAGGTGGTCTGCTTCGACTTTGCCACATTGGCAGAGAATCGACGGATAAATTCCTCTAACTGTTTGCGCTTCTCCTCAGCTTTCATCTTCTGGTTCTGCTGCTGGCGCAGTGCAAGCTGCGACGACTCATACCAGAATGAGTAGTTACCTGAGAACAGCGTCACCTTGCCGAAGTCTATGTCGACCGTCTGTGTCGAGACAGCATCCAGGAAGTGGCGGTCGTGGCTCACCACGAGCACACACTGCTCCAGGTTCGAGAGATATTCCTCCAGCCACTGCACGGTGTCGAGGTCGAGGTCGTTGGTAGGCTCATCCAGCAGCAGGTTGTCAGGATGTCCGAACAGCGCCTTGGCCAGCATGACGCGTACTTTTTCATTGTTCGATATCTCAGACATCTGCTTGTAGTGCTGTCCTTCCTGCACGCCCAGGTTCTGCAGCAGCTGTGCTGCCTCGCTCTCGGCTTCCCAGCCGTTCATCTCGGCAAAGGCCATCTCCAGGTCGGCTGCACGATTGCCGTCCTCCTCGCTCATTTCGGCCTTTGCATACAGCGCCTCGCGCTCCTTCATGTTCTGCCATAAGGGCTGATGTCCCATCAGCACCGTGTCCATGACACTATATTCATCGTATTTGAAGTGGTCCTGCTCCAGCACCGACAGACGCTCGCCGGGCTGCATCTCGATGGTTCCCTTGTTGGGCTCCAACTCTCCGCTGATGGCGCGCAGCAGGGTTGACTTGCCAGCACCGTTGGCACCAATGATGCCATAGATGTTTCCACTTGTAAATTTCAGATTTACGTCCTTGTACAGGGTTTTCTTTCCAAACTGAATAGCTAAGTTTGTGACTGTTATCATCTCTTTCTTATACCTTATTTATTATTAAGCGGCTGCAAAGGTACTAATTTTAATTGATATTTGAGAATCGAATCTTGATAATTTTTGTTTTTCATCCTTATTCTCTGTTTTTTGTAACTCTACTTACCGAATATCATACTGAGGAAGTCATCAACCACTCCTACATTGTGGCACTGAACTAAGACATCGATGCCGGACAATTGCGAAAAGTTCGGCATCGACGTTCCTGTTATTCGTTATTCCCCAAGATTAGGGGCAGCATGTTCTTGTCAGTCACTCGCTCCTATATAATTCATCCAGCGACTGGCCAGCATCGTTCACCCACTCATCCCAGCCGTTGCAACTGCGGCCAGCACAGTAACTGGCAGCTGTGCTGGGACTATTAAGCGTGTAGTCGTGCTGCAGTTCCCAGAAACCATCCTTCGTTGGCTTCGACATAGCGGCAATGACGGCATTACGTTTCTCCCCGTCACGATACGACGGAACGGTGCTCTGTGGCAGCAGGCTACCTTTAAGAATACGCATCGAGTGGTCAGTCTCGTTGAAGATGGCATGGGCATCACAACCACGAACGGTGATATGGAACAAGTTGCCTACAGGCTCATTCCCTCCATTATGACTGGCAACCTCTGAATCAGATGTAACGGGTTGAGAAGTTTCCACACGATAGCCTAACTGTCTGACAACCTTGAGAAACCTCCCTATGTTACTTTTTCCCCATTCTGTTGAAACGGCGAAGGGAATACCATCACCGCTTCTTAGTACATATTCTGGTTCTTTGAAATAGCGTCTCCCCTTGAAGTTTCTTTCCTTGATAAAGTCCATAGTTTGCACCACGCCAAATGACCCTTGCAACTCTGGTGGGAACGTACGTTCAATATCTGCAAAGGTAGCCTTTGGATGCTGCTCGACGTAAGTCGATACAACGGCATAGACGAACTTGTTCTTGCCTAGGAATTCGCCACCTTCAAGCGAGTATCCGGTATGGTCGTATGCTCGTTTCTTCGTGTCGTCTGTTGGCAAGGTTTGGATTGGTTCTGTGGGAGTGTCCTTGTGTACATGCAATGCTGGAGCGTCAGTCAGTGAGGCAGAGAAATGTAGTTCAGAAAGCATCCCCTTGATATCTGCTTCTGAGAACGTACTGCCATATTTCTCCATCAGGTAGGGTGTCAGACTCTCCGTTATCTGCACTTGTGCATTGGCAATCAGCCCCTCTTTTATCTTGTTGAGATTGGCCTGACGGTTCATTTCTTCCATTCGCGCCTCACAGAATTCCACAATGCTATCTTTCGTAAATGTCTCTTTGGAGAACTTCTCCACAAACTTAGCCCCTAGTTTGTTGTCTATCTCCAATGGAATACGCAACACCGATACAGCATCTTTGATCTTGGGCTTATCGTAGAATACCTCGATATGCTCACCGATATAAATACCTACATCAAGTTTCAGTTGGCGCATATACGACTCCAACTGTACCCGTTCACGCTCTGTCTGCGTATGAACAGGACGTTTCACTTCGATAACAAACAGATCTTCATCACCACATTTAATCAGAATGTCAGGCTGAATAAACTTACTATTGCCAATCGGGATATTAGGCTTATGACATATTTCGCCTTTCCACTTTGCCCACCCCAATAGTTGCATCTGGGTCTCTATAAGTGAATGGTAGATGTCTTCATCTACATCTCTCTTCTTAGCTTCGCATAGGTCATATACGAACTGGTTCCACTTCTCTTGCATATCTTGGTCTTTTTATTTCGCTCCTTTTCTTCGGTTACACTCCCTACACAGCATCTGACAGTTCTCTGCGCTTGTCGGTCCATTTTGACTCCATGGGGTAATATGGTCTGCTTCCATTTCTGACAACTCAAAATGCTTTCCACAAATCGGACAAATTCCCTGTTGGCGTGTATATGCAGCCTTTGCCATTGCAGGTGAAAACTTACGAATGTTCAAAACCTTTTCGTCTCCACCGAGAACATACTCGTAGGCACCAGCCTTGTGTGTGACGTCATCGTCCATCCATAAACGTTCTAATTCCTGTTGCAGAACATTAGTGTCTATATTTTCCTTATCCTTGTAGGTCTCGTAAATGTTTCCCCAGTCTAAGCCCTTCATCAGTGGGTCGTATTTAGGGAATGTAGCTTCAACCCAGTTGATGACTTTCTGGAAGTAAAGCATCAAGTCGTTAGCATTGGGCTTGTCTTGGTAGATTCCCATATAAGTTTCAATATCGCCACAAAATCGTTCCTTGTCACTGTTTGCAGCCCATTTGATGGCAGTCTCCAGATACTTCTGACGTTTGGGGTCACCAGCAAGATAACGTGTACCAAGTAGAACACCTTTGCCTGTCGCTTTCGAGAAACGTTTCTTGGCATCAGTAAGCCATGCACCTGTAAATACGGCATTTCTCATTTCTTGTTCGCTAAGACGTTCTCCTTGGATGTTGATAACATTAAACCATTTCAACTTCTCTGATACTGTGCCTTTGCAGACATATATCAGCAATTTGTAATCCATGATGCGCTGGCGTACATCAGGTGTCTGATTATGAATATACAATCTATCAACACTAAATGCACGGTCAAGATACCGACATATAGAGAGTGTGCGCTGCTGCCCATCTAACAATTCATAGTGGTCACCTTCGTCACTCCAGTACATAACATTCAAAGGGAAGTCTTGCATAACGGAACGAATGACTTCCTGCTCCTGTTCTGGCTTGTAGATGTATTCGCGCTGGTAAGCAGGACGAATATTGAGTTTGCCACCATAACCGAGAATATCACTCAATTCATCGTATTCGTAGCCGTCGTAAAGATCGGCAATCGTTACTTCTTTTAATTGAATTTCCATAGGGCATTATCTTTTATGTCGGATAAATATTCTGCTATACATTCTTTTGCCATTTACATAGACACGACCTTTCTCAATGTTAAGGCTATATTCGTTGCCGACAATTTCAAATTGATTGGGGTTATATTTCGTCAGGAAGGTTATCGGAACTCCCATAACTCCATCATAGTCTTCTGGAATGTCTTGCGACTTAGAAACTTCAATAGCATCAAAATTGTCATACTTTGTATATTCCTCAGGCTTATATTTCCTAATGAATTCCATTTCATCTTCACGTTTCTTCACTCTAAGGTTTGTAAACCACATCACACCAGATACCCTAATCATACCCTCCCTATGGTCTGAGTCGCTGGCTGTATCTTCATACTTAGGACTAATAAAATGTGCGCAGTTTCGGTTAAAACCATACCCCAGCCACATACGATTTGCCATAAAATATGGAAAGATTTCTTTGTATGTTATGGCGTTCTGGTGTCCAATGATGAGGAACTGTTTATTATAGTCCATCAATTGTTTTACATATTGCCGGAATAAGGAGAAGGGCGGATTAGTCACAACGATGTCAGCTTGTTTTAGTAACTCTATACACTCTTTTGAGCGAAAATCCCCATCACCATTTAGCGGCTTCACATCTAATTCTTCAAGGTCTATATGGTTATTGCCGTTTTTGTCACCTTCATATATGATATATACAGCCTGCTCCTTATCGTGCTGACTAAAAAGGTCAATATCATTATTCTTGTAGCACGTGCAAATAAGTCTTTTCAATCCAAGCCACTCAAAGTTGAGAGCAAAATACTGGAAGAACTCACTTACACGCGGGTCGTCACAGTTGCAAAGTACCGTCTTTCCCTCGAACTGTCGGCGGTAATGATACAATTCTCTCTCAATGTCTTCGCGACGAGTATAAAACTCGTCCTTCTTAGCTTCCTTTGCCTGATGAAGATTCGTATTCTTGTTTGCCATAACGATTGATAGTTTTAGTCAGCGCACTCAGACTATCAATCACGCCACGGCACATAAAAAGAGCGCGGTGCTCTTAATGCGCATAGCAAGAGGTGAAAGCGTAGGAATACTTTTTGGAACCCCTGTCTGTCTCTAAGATACACCACACTCTAAGAGTGTGTGCATCACTATCGACAGAACAGCGAGAACCATATTGCCTACAGCTCACCTGTCACTTATTATTTCCGTGCTTGTTATACCAATCTGAGTTTCCTACGCTTTTCTTGGCTATGCGCGAAATAATAGCGAATGCTTCTTTATTAGTCCGGATTTCTCCCCGAACCGGCTACAAAATTACACATTTTATTTCTATTTCGCTACTCAAAACAGAAAAAAGTGAGAAAAAATTGAAATATATCCCTAATGATTGCTACACACTATCCATGTGATTAACGGGAACCTGTCGCCAATTGGGCAGGCTCCTGTCTTCATCAATCCCTGACCTCGTTAAAACAGCCCAACACTCCCCCCAATCCTCTGCAATTCCTTTGTATAAAGGCACTCCGACGGGGTGGGTGTTGGCCAAACACTCCCCCAACACTCCCCCAACACTCCCCCAACACTACACCAAACACTCCCCCCACGCACTCCCCCAAAAAAGAGTCAGTTGGTCTCTGGGTGATATGAATGTGTCCCTTCTCTCTCTGCTTCACTATTAAGAAACAGTCAGTTATGCAAAAAACACAACAATCTTATCGACTCTCGTAAAACTGCTTAACCTGCGCGATTTATTTCCCAGCCTTGGGAATTTTTACGCTCTCACCAGGCCGCAATTTTTTCATAGTATTGTAGTATAAAAACCCCTTTGATGCATAAATGGGAGAGATGTGAAATATCTGTACAAAGGGGGAGTGTTGGGGGGAGTGTTTGGTGTAGTGTTGGGCCAACACCCACCCCGTCGGAGTGCCTTTATACAAAGGAATTGCTGACGATTGGGGGGAGTGTTGGCCTATTTTAACGAGATTACTTGTCGTTGGCAACGAGAAGTAATCTCATTGCCAACGGCATTACGGCTCGTTGGAAGCTTTTGGATTGGAAATTGCAAAAAGCCGAATGTTTAAAGCATGATTTCTGCCTGTTGGTGCAGAAAGATGGTGCCAAAATTTGCATGATTCGAAAATTTTGTGTAAGTTTGCAGGCATGGAAGAGAAAGTTTGCATATTTACGGGTGCCCGTCCCAACTTTGTGAAGGTGGCACCCATCATTCGCGTCATCCAGCAGACTGAGGGTATCAGTTATCAGTTGGTCTATGCCGGACCTGCCGACGACCCTACGCTTGAGCCGTCATTGTTCAGCGACTTGCAGATGCCTCGCCCCGATGCCTTTTTGGGTGTCGAAAGTGATAATCTTAATGAACTCACGGGGCGTGTGATGTCTGAGTTTGAGCGCTATCTCGACCAGCATCCCACAGATACCGTTGTCGTGGTCGACGACTTAGCTTCCACGATGGCGGCTGCTATCGTCACCAAGAAGCGGGGCCTGCGTCTGGCGCATCTTGTGGCTGGCACTCGCTCGTTTGATATCCGTATGCCTAAGGAGATTAACCGTCTGGTCATCGATGGACTCAGCGACCTGCTATTTACGGCAGGCATAGGTTCCAGCAGCATCGCCACGCGAGGAGGGGCTGATCAGCAACGCATTCACATGGTGGGCAATATCCTCATCGACTCCTTGCGCTATCATCGTAGCCGTTGGCAGCGACCCGCCTGCCTCGACGGTATTGACGACGGACGCTACTTGGTATTCACCCTCAACCGCAAGGCTTTGCTTGCTGACGAGGCCAATCTGCAACGCATGCTGCATACCATTACCAGTCAGACAGCCGGAATCCCGATAGTTGCACCGTTGCGTGGTCAGGCCTATCAGATGGTACAGTCGTTGCAGTTGCCCGTCACCCTTGTTCCCCCCTTGTCTTATCTTGAGTTTGGCTATCTTACCGCTCATGCCTTGGGTGTCATCACCGACTCGGGCAATGTGGCCGAGGAAGCCACCTTCAACCATGTGCCCTGCATTACGCTCAACAGTTATACTGAACATCAGGAGACTGTCAAGGTAGGTACTAATGTACTCGTGGGCGAGGACGACGAGCGGTTGCGCCAGTCGCTGGCAGACATGGTAGCCGGACGCTGGAAGCAAGGAGAACTGCCCGACCGCTGGGATGGTCGCACGGCTGAGCGTATCGTACAAACACTGATGGCATGAAAGCAATACTCATACTTTTGGCAGGCTGGCTGCTCGACTGGCGACTGGGCGACCCCTCGTGGCTGCCCCATCCCGTAGTGGCCTTTGGTAAGGTGATAGCATGCATGGAACGCTGGCTTAACCGCGGGCGCCTGCGTCGTCTCAAAGGTGCCGTGACAGCCCTTCTGCTTATCGCGGCCGTCTATGTGGGGTTCTACTTTCTCATGCAGTGGCTCTATGGCATCAATGTCTTTCTGGGTATGGGTGTGGGGGCTGTCTGCGTGTTCTATTGTCTGGCAGGCACGACACTCATTCGTGAAGTTCGCGACGTGTTCCATGCGCTCGACCGGTCGTTGGAGGAGGGCAGGGCACAGGTGGCGCGCATCGTAGGCCGTGACACATCGTCGCTCAGTGCCCAGGAGGTGCGTCAGGCCGCCCTCGAAACTCTGGCAGAGAATCTCAACGATGGGGTGGTGGCACCGCTCTTCTGGTATCTGCTCTTAGGCGTACCAGGCATGATGGCCTATAAGATGGTCAACACCCTCGACTCGATGATTGGCTACCGCACCGAGCGTTATCATGACTTCGGCTGTTGGGCGGCACGTATCGACGATGTTGCCAACTATCTGCCTGCCCGCATCACAGCTTTGCTCATGCTGCTGGTGACGTGGCGTTTAGGGCGCTTGTCGTTTGTCACCTGGTATGGACGCCAGCAGGACAGCCCTAATAGCGGCTATCCTGAGGCTGCACTGGCAGCCATCCTTGACTGTCGTCTTGGAGGCTCTCACACCTATTTCGGCGAGTATTTCGAAAAGCCTTATATTGGAACCAACGAACGGCCGCTCACCACGGACGATATGCGTCGTGCCTGTGCTGTCAACAGGCGCGTCGAGGTTGTTATGGTGCTTCTCGTAGTACTTATCCGCTATATCGTACGCATGATGTAACTTTCTCCTATGGGCAGACTACGTCATATTATGTTTGTAGGCACGGGCAGCGATGTGGGCAAGAGTGTCATCGCGGCTGCTTTCTGTCGCATCTTCAGGCAAGACGGCTATCATCCCGCCCCCTTTAAGGCACAGAACATGTCGCTCAACTCCTATGCCACACCCGAAGGTCTTGAGATAGGACGCGCCCAGGCTGTACAGGCAGAGGCTGCGGGTATCGACTGCCATACGGACATGAATCCCATCCTGCTGAAACCACAGTCTGACCATACGTCACAGATAGTACTCAACGGCCGTCCTGCAGGCAGTCAGTCTGCCTCAGGCTATTTCCGCCGAGAGGGTAGGGAAGCGCTTCGCCAGGCAGTCTGCGAGGCTTTCGATCGTCTGGCATCGCGCTACAATCCCATTGTCCTCGAAGGCGCTGGCAGCATCTCCGAACTCAATCTTCGTGATGTAGACCTGGTCAATATGCCTATGGCGCAGCATGCCGATGCCGATGTCATCCTTGTGGCAGATATCGATCGCGGAGGTGTCTTCGCCTCCGTCTATGGCAGCATCATGCTGTTGCCCCCGCAGGAGCGAAGCCGCATCAAAGGCATCCTCATCAACAAGTTTCGAGGTGACCTGAGCCTCTTCGACAGCGGTCGCCAGATGTTGGAGCAGCTCTGCGGCATACCCGTGCTGGGCGTAGTGCCCTTCTTCTCCCATATCCATATCGAGGAGGAAGACAGCATGTCACTGTCGCAGAAGTCCATGCAGGCCCGTCAGGGAAAAATCAACGTGGCAGTGGTGCTGTTGCGTCACATGAGCAACTTTACTGACTTCGATGCTCTGGAGCATGACGCGCGCGTACATCTTTTCTATACCTCCAACCCTGCCGACCTCTCCGAAGCCGACATCATCATCCTGCCTGGCTCCAAGTCGACCATCGACGACCTCTACCACCTGCGGCGTAGCGGAATGGCTGAGGCGGTCATTCGCGCCTACCGGCAACATGCCACCGTGCTGGGCATCTGTGGCGGCTATCAGATGATGGGGCAGTGGGTCTGCGATCCCCACCATGTTGAAGGCGATGTCGAGCGTATGCCCGGCCTCGGACTCCTGCCCGTTACCACCACCATCCATCACCTTAGCAAGCAGACGCGACAGATTACGGGTACCCTTGCTGCCACACCAGCCTCCATACTGCGAGGCTACGAGATACACATGGGCATCACCGAGCCTCAGTCTTCTCCATCCCCCATGCTCCACCTCAGCGATGGCAGCGACGACGGCTACCTGCTCAATCCCCGCTGTATGGGCACTTACCTGCATGGCATCCTCGACAACCCAGGTTTCACCGACTTTCTCCTGCAGCCCTTTGCCGATAAGCTCCAGCAGGAGGCTCCTTTCGACTATCAGGCTTACAAACAACAACAGTATGATCTGCTGGCCGACCATATCCGTCGCTATGTCGATATTCCAGCCGTCTATCGCATATTATCGCGTCGGGAGTAAGTTTTTCCATAAAAATTTTGGCAGATTCAAAAATATTGTGTAATTTTGCATCCGATTTCGAACAGAGGTGCAAAACTTCGTTCAAGGAAGGTTGGCAGAGTGATCGATCGCGCTGGACTCGAAATCCGGTATACCCCTTTCGGGTATCGGGGGTTTGAATCCCTCACCTTCCGCCAAAGGAGCCTCACTCTCCGCAAAAACGTAAAAAGGGAACCCAATCGGTTCCCTTTTTTAGTATTTGATAGTCAACGCCTTATTGCCGCAAGGCTTGCTCAATGAGCTCAGATGCGCCTGCAGCAGGCTACTTTTCGATGATGGGATCAAGGAAATCCTTGAGAGTCTGCTCGTCCGCCTGCGTCCAGTATGTAGTGACATCCGTGTGGGTGCCCAGATAGGCAATCAACTTCTGGACGTTAGGATTGGCGGGATCGGGCAGGCAGCCTCCAACTGTGGGTCGCCGCTGATGGCAGCAACCTTGGTCTCAAACTGATTCTCGGGCTGTATCAGTTTTGCCTCCGGCTGTACAGGCTGTTCGGGCTGTTCAGGCTGTTCAGGCTGTTCAGGAGTGACGTTGTTGTTATCGTCATCCTTGCACGATGTCATCAAGAGACCACAGCAGAGGAAGGCAGCCAGCATTGCGAATGTTTTCTTTTTCATCATAACTTTATTATGTATAAATGGATATTACAGGCGGATGAGGGTTGAACCGAGTTTGCCTAACTGTACGGCATAGACGCCGCGCTGCAGACCGGCCAGGCTGATGCTGCCTCCTTGGAGGGTGGCCTGGCGCACGATGGTACCCGAGAGATTGTAGAGCGTCACGGACGTGCCGTCCTCGGCACCGTCGGCAGTGAGCATCCCGTTCTCTACGCGGAAGGTCACTCCTGCGGGCTGATGCTGGCTGAGCTCGCTGATGCCTGTCGACAGGCCGAGCACGTAGAGCAGTCCCTTATAGGCATTGATCTTGCCGACGCCAAAGCGTTCAGGTTTGGCCTTGGTGTATTCGTCGGTATCGCAGGCGTGGTTGATGATGTCCTTCACGTCCTCGTTGGTCAGCGTCTTGTTCTTGTCCTTGGCGGCCTGTACCCAGAGGGCTACGATACCCGCAGCGGTAGGCGTGGCCATCGACGTGCCCGACATGGGGGCGAAGTAGTAGGGCTGTCTGCCCTGCTGGCCGACATACTGGTTATTGAAGTTGACGTAGAAGGTGGGGTTATCCTTCTCTATGCCAGCATCTGTCTGCAGCGAGTTGATGGCGGCCAGCACGTTGGTGCCCGGCGTGCAGGCGTCGGGTATCTTGTGACCCGCGTAGTCCGTGCCATAGCTGCTGAAGGGAGCAATGTCGCCCACCTTGAACTGATTATTAGTCGTTATCTTGCCCGCCAGGTCCATCGACTTGTCCTGCGCTGCCCAGGCACCAATGGTGACTGCCTTGCCCGACGTCGAGTAGTCGCCCATCGACATGCTGGACGTACCCTCGGTGAAGCCTTCATACTTCATGTATCCCGTATTGTCACACCAGCTGAACACCTCGCAGTCTTCCTCGGGCGTGAAGTAGAGGATGATATGCTGGTCGATATTCGAGGTCAGCGAGTTGTCCAAGGTGATGAAGCCAGCCCGCACGTAGTGGCGGTCGCTGCCGTCGGCGGCCTTACCCGTACCCGCAGCCAGTTCTATATCGGTGTCGCTCTTGCTGCCGAATTCCAGGTTCAGCAGGTCCCAGAGCTTCTTCTGCAGTGCACCGGGATTCTCGGGCAGTCCCTTCTTGACGTTCAGGTTCACCTTCACATTGTCCGCCGAGCTCATGGCCTCAGAGAGTTTGATAGCCTTCTTCTCGTTCATGTCGTAGATGCCGACCTGCATCTTCACAGGTTTATTGGTAACAAAGAAGGTGTACGACTTGGGGTCGGTCGTGATGTCGTCAATCATCAGCTTCAGCGTCTCGCCGGCTTTCACCCTCTTGTGAACGTGCATGGAGTCGCCGCCCTCGTTGCTGGCGCAGATAACGGCAATGTTACCCGCCTCGCAGAAGTTGCGGATGGCCTCCGCACTGGCACTGGTGCCGTCGTGGAAACCGTCGTGCATATTCTCGCTCCAGCTCAGTACGACAGGCTTCTGCTGCGACTTGCCGTATTCGGAAATAAACTTCAGGGCAAGGGCCGTGTTCAAGTTATCTGCTGCCACCGAACTCAATCGGGCCAGCTGGGCATCGTCGGAGGCAACGCTCAGCAGAATGATGTCCGACCCCGGCGCCATGCCGCCAATGGGCTTGCCCGTGAGCCCCCTCATGTCGGCATCGGCAATGTGGGTGCCGGCAGCTATCGACGCACAGTGCGTGCCGTGCGAACCGGCGCCGCCATAGATGTCGCGGTTGAGAATCAGTTCCGGCGTGTCGTAGAGCGAACCGTCAGCCTTCTTGCCGTCGATGGTGGCCTTGTGCGCATTGGCGTCCGTTATGCCGGGATAGTACACCGCCTTGATGCGCAGATTGTTATTATTATCCTTGAACATGGGGTTCGTAAAGTCGTAGCCAGTGTCTATCAGTGCCATGACGACACCGGCACCGGTATAGGCCTGCGGCACCTGCTCGCTGCCTTTGTGCACCAGGTCGGTCTGCGTCACGGCCAGCGACGTGTCCAGGCGCGGCGTGCCGCCCTTGATGCACTCCACCAGGTCGACACCCTCAATCTTTGACACCGGCTCTATCTGTTCGGCAGTGAGGGCCACCGTCAGCTGGTTGCCTAAGGTCACCTTTACCTCGGCACCTAAGGCTTCCACCTGCTGAGCCACCTCCCAGGCGTTGGCATCAGCCTTCAGGCGCAACGTCACGATGGTCTGCTGCTGTGAAGCCTGTGCGCTACGGTGCTTGACGGCCGACTTGTAATTGCCTAAGTAGGCATTCACCTCTGGCGAGAGGTTGCTCTGTGCCTGAACGCTCGCGAAGGCACAAAAGGTCAGGATAGTTGCTAATAACTTCTTCATAATCTTAATACATATATTTAATGTGTAACAAAATCGCTATGTCTCCGCTGCTCGCGATATTCGCTGGGCGACATGTTGTAATGCTTTCGGAACAGGCGGCGGAAGGTGGCATCGCTCAGGATGCCTGCCTCATGGGCGATGGCATCGATGTTCCAGTTGGGTTTGTCTTCGAGCAACTGGCAGGCATAAGCTAATCGCTTATTAGTGATATATTCCGTGAAGGTGAGGTTGACTTCTGCCGTCTTCAACATCTGCAGAATGCTGCGCTGGGTGAGTCCCAACGTCTGGGCAGTGGTCTTCAGGTCGATGTCGGGCTGGCAGAAAAGGCGCAGCTCATCCATCCGGTTGTCGAACCAGCGGTATAGTTCGTCATTGGTCATGTCTGCAGGCAGGCTGCCCTGTGCGACAGTTGCTGGCGGTTGCTGAGGCAAAGGCGATGGTTGCTCCTGTTGTTGGGTCGATTGTTCGAGAGAGGTCACCCGGTCTATGAGGCGGGCATTGCTGTCAGCCATCTTCGACGAGATGCGCAACATGATTACCAATGATACCAGCAAGGCCAATATCACCACCGTTACCAAGACTCCTACTGGGGTTATCATCATTAGGTTAAGCATGGGTTGACGTGAATTTGAGCACGAAGTTACAAAAATATTTCGGCATTCCTTATTGTTTTGTTTAAAAAGGCAAAAGTTGTTCGCTCAAATCGACGATTTATCGCTCAAATCGGTAAATATGGGATAACAGAATGCGCTTTTTAGCTAAAAGAGGGAATTGTTTGGACGTTTTTTTGTACCTTTGCATTTGTTATTTATAAAGCAAGGAATATGGAAGACAAAGATGTGAAGGTATTGAATAGTGGCCTGCCGCGCTGGTGGGTGGAAGCAGCCTTTTGCTTAATGGTTGTTTCGGCCGTCTGCTCGTGGCACGACTTCCAGATGTGGTTCAATGCGCATTTCCCCCTGGGGCTGGCCTTGGCTCAGAATGTGGGAATGGTGATGATGTATTATGCCGTCATGAGAGGCATGATGCCGCTGCGCCATCCGCTGACGGTCTGGTGGTGGGCGGAGGTGGTGTTCTGTGTGGCAGGATTCATTACCGTATCATTAGGTCCGGCCTATGCCCTATACAATTTCTACGTGGCCTCGTTGCTGTCGCTTATCAGTTTGCCGCTGGGCACACTGCTCATTATTTGGCACAGAGGACCGCTTCGGACGGTAGGCATCTGGATGATTCTGCGTATGCTGGTATTCACGCTGATTCCTGTCTTGCTCTACGTCGTGCTGAATGTAGAGACAGATTCTACCTTCGATCTTGCGTTCGAAGTGGCCTGCCTGCTCATAGAGAGCACCTATGCCTGGCTGCTGCGCCGCACACTGATAGCTTAAGTCATCGTCGTTTTCAATGGCAGTCTTGCTCCAGACAAAATGGTCAGAGGGAGGCAAGGTAGCCGAGCTGGTAGAGACGGAAGACGAGAAGGCTGGGGTGGAGGCCAGTGAGGTGGCGACGCTCCAGGCTGCCAAAGCAGCGATGCCATAACTTTAGAATGGGAGAAAGGGCAGCAGCGATGTCGAGCAGTCGTGAATAACCCTTGAGCTCGTGTCGAAACTGATGGAGCGTGCGCAGCGAGCGCTCGCACTTGGCGAGATAGGCCTGATTGTCCTCGAAGTCGACGAGCGTCAGCGGATTGTCGATGTGCTGTATGGTGGCTCCGCCCTCGCACAGCTGCTTGCCAAAGAGCACGTCCTCGTAACCGCTCTTCAGGAACCGCTCGTCAAAGGGATGCTGCTCGAAACAGGTGCGACGGATGAGAAAGTTGACTGAGCGGAACTGCTGGAAACCGGAACGATTGCGGCGAGCGGCCGTATGTGCAGGTTCGGCGGCTTTCTCATAGCAGTATCTGAGGTTGCTGCGGGCATCGGGGGGGGTAGCGATGCGGATGCCGCCGCTGACGACATCGGTTGTGTCGCACACCAGATAGCGGCGGATGAAGTCGGAGTCGGGGATGACCATGTCGCTGTCGAGGAAGAGCAGCCAGGGATAGCGGCTGTGTGCTGCCAGATAGTTGCGGGTGGCTGCGCTGCCCGTATTGGTGTCCTTCATCAGCAGCTGGCAGTGGCTCAGCAGGGCGATGCGCTGGTTGGCCTCAATCGCCTGGGGGAGGGTGGAGCCATCGTCGGCCACGAGAATCTCATAGCAGAAAGGCTTGGCAATCTGTTCGCACATACGGTGCAATTGGTTTACCAATTCTACGCACGTACTGTTATATGTAGGTATCAATATGGACAGTTCGGTAATCATCTTCTCTGCAAAGGTAGTGAAAAAATGTCATAACAGCATGTTTTCTTCGGAAAATATTTGGTGGAACGGCAAAAAAAGCGTATCTTTGCAGCCGCTTTTACGAGTTAAGAGCATGGAATTCAAATTAAAACATTAAAATTTAAACGTTAAAAAACAATGGCAACAAAAATCAGATTGCAGCGCGGCGGTCGTAAGAGCTATGCTTTCTATCGCATCGTGATCGCTGACGCAAGAGCACCACGTGATGGTAAATTTACTGAGAAGATTGGTACTTATAACCCTAACACCAATCCTGCCACAGTAGATTTGAATTTCGAGCGTGCACTTTACTGGGTCGAGACTGGTGCACAGCCTACCGACACCGTTCGTAACATCTTGAGCCGTGAGGGTGTGTACATGATGAAGCACCTGCGTGGCGGTGTGAAGAAGGGTGCCTTCGACGAGGCTACCGCTCAGAAGAAGTTTGACGCATGGAAGGCTGACAAGCAGAATGGTCTGCAGAAGATTGCCGAGGCTGAGGCCAAGGCAAAGAAGGAGGCTGCTGCTGCCCAGCTGAAGGCTGAGAAGGCTCAGAACGAGGAGCTGGCCAAGAAGGTGGCTGAGAAGAAGGCTGCCGAGGCTGCTGCCAAAGCTGAGGAAGAGGCTGCAAAGGCCGCTGAGGCTGCTGCTGCCGAGGCTCCCGCCGAGGAGGCTGCTCCTGCTGAGGCATAAATCTCGCGACGCAGAAGAAATCTATCAAGAGCGGATAATAAATCCGCTCTTTTTTTGCTCGTCGATTGTTACAATCAATCGAGTTAACTCAAACGGTCAATCGAGTTAACTCAAACGATCAATCGAGTTAACTCAAATCAATCGGGTTGATTCAAACATGTCTGCATAGCACTGTGCCACCTTTATGTAGTCGTGATGTTTCTTGACGTAGGCTATGCTGTCGGCCTTTAGCTGTTCGATGCTTTCTTGGTGGGTTATCAGCCATTCAAGCTGTTGGCATACGCTTTCGAAAGTTGGCTCTACGTTGATAATAGGGCGTAGTGACTGCTCCTGAATGATTTCATAGTTCTCAGGCTCTCCTCCGCCAACAACGATGATGCCCTTGCTCATAGCCAGTAGCGAGTTCATGGATGGTGTATAGCTGTAGAGCTGGTCGAGCATGACATCGCAGTTGTCCATCGACTTCATGTATTCCGCATAGGGCAGGCTTTCCACTTTCACTATTTCGCACTCAGCGGGATGCTGTGATGCCACATGTTGTAGAGCCTGAAACATGATGTCGGTGCCTTTGTACTGGCTACGTGCTTTGTCAATGCCGATGAAGAAACGTATGCGCTGTCCGTCGAACAGATGAACGGGCTTGTCGTGGCAGGCGATGATAGGCAGGGGAATGAACTTGGTTTTCTGGGGAAAATAGTCTGAATAGCATACTTGATATTCATAAAGACAGGCAGGAATGCCGTCACAATCGTTCATTATTTCGCGGCAGTAGTCCCCTTTGGGCGTATTTATCCATTCGTTAATGAAAGCTTGTGTCTGTGGTTCGTCAGCTCGTGTATGTGTGCCGATATAAAAGTCGCCATAGCGCAACAATTTCTTATGGAGTCCTGCATCCACCCAATACCAGTCGCTGCCGAATGCTCCGATGAAGAGCCGCTTGTTGTGTCGTCGCAGGAAATAGTAAAACCATCTTTGGCGTTCGGACTTGAGCTGCAGAAAGTCAGGGTTGATAAGCTGCACGACGTCATAGCCGCGCAGACGGGGTAGCAGACTGACGAGTCTCAGGAGATACAGTATGCCGCCTATCGTGCTTGTCGACTTGCGATCAAGGTTGATATCGCGCGGATAGTTTCGCCATTTGTTGCCATCGGAGACTACGGTTACGCTATGTCCCAGATGTCGCAGCCCTTCAGCCAGCGTGGCGTGGAGGTTGCTGTATTCGCCTATCAGAAGTATCTTCATTGTTTGCAAAGGTATGAAAAAAAGACTATTTTCGTATCTTTTTGTTGGGAATATCTTGTTATTTTGCATGAAAAGTTGTATTTTTGCAGGCACGAACGGCAAAGGTTGAGTATTTTTTTGTATGATGGTATCAGTAATCATTCCTGTTTATCATGTTGCGCCATACATTGAAGCGTGCCTGGCATCGGTAGGTCGGCAGACTTATCCGGACGTGGAGTGCGTAATTGTTGATGATTGTGGTGCAGACGACAGCATGCTGGTTGCGGAACGATTCATTGACGACTATCGGGGGGCGGTCTGGTTCGTAGTAGTGAGGCAGTCGCAGAATTCAGGACTCTCCTCCAGTCGTAATCTTGGAATGAGCGTAGCTGCTGGCGACTTCGTGTTTTTCCTCGATGGCGACGATACCATTGCTGAAGACTGTCTCAGCCAGTTGGTCAGTGTGCAGCGAGAGACAGGTGCAGACTGTGTGGTTGGCAGCTATCGTCAGGTGTATGCCGATGGGACAACGCGTGATTTCGTGGCGCACAAGCCCTGCCAGGACGTGCTGATGGCTGGTGGGGTAGAGTGGCCAGCTGTGGCGTGCAACATGTTGCTGCGAAAACGATTTCTCGAGCAGTGGAACCTTCGTTTTGAGACAGGCATCCTGCACGAAGACCTGCTGTGGACTTTCAATCTGCTGATTCATAGGCCTGTCATGGCATTCTCTTCTGCCATTACCTATTTCTATCTTCAGCGCTCAGCATCCATTATGACGAGTAATGATGAGGAGATGATGAGAAGGCGTCTTTCTTCTTATCAGAAGATATTGCAGTTGATGAGTGACAGATGCCTCCGTACGGTCTCTGCGAGGGCAGACGGCACTGAGGTGGGTGCAGCTTTCTTTGTGGAGCGTTCTGCGCGACTGATGGCCTCCATGATGCTTCAATGGGGACAGCGTGATGCCGCTTACCGATTGTTTTGTTACGCTAAGGAAGAGGTTCGAGTTCCTTGGCATTATTGTTTTCTTCCGTCGAGGGTGAGATGGAAAGATAAGTTGAAGTTGCTTTATCGGCTATTGCCTACGCGCCTGGCTTTTTATTTGTTCTCATCGTTCGCGTTTCATGAACGGTAGTACGTAGCGCAGGATGATGAGTCCTATGGGCGATTTGCTCAGTCTGCGGAACCAGGTGTATTTCGGAGAGTATTTTTCACTGGGGAGTGGGTACAGTCCGTGACTCCTTAGTTGTGCTACTGCACTGAAAAGCATGCCTATTGGTTGTCTTAATATCATCAGGTTATAGAGAAAGTCCATGGTGAGCTGGGCTGTACGCCTGTTCATGGCACTGCGTTTCTCTTGGTCTAAGCTCTTTGACAAATCGTGGAGATGGAAAAGTACGGTCTGGTTGTCTTGAATCTTCTTCCTGATAGCTTCTTCGTTGAGCATTCTTGTCACAGAATCGGGGTTGGGACGATAATAGTATGCTTGCGAATTAGTGCGGATAATAGTTCCTGCCCGTAGTATCAGCTGTGGCGTAAACTCTTCGTCTTCACCAAATCTGATGCCTGGTGTAAAGCGTAGTGTACCTAAGAGTGATTTCCTGAATAGCATGCAGCATGCAGAACCGTAGAGATTGTAATTGCACATGAATGCGGGGCCGCTCATGACGGGGGTATCACAAATGGCGATGGGGGAGGCTGCTTTTCGCGTGAAGTCGAAAGCTACGATGTCTACATGATTGGCAAGTAGGATGTCAAGACAATGCTGGTATGAGGCGCTGATAAGGTAGTCGTCACCATCGACGAACTGAATATAGCACCCACGTGCTGCCTCGATACCCACGTTACGTGCTGTACTGATGCCTTCATTGGGCTTATATATATAGGTAATGGCTTCGTCATACTTCTTTAATGATTCTTTACAGTTTGTCTTCGAACCGTCATCCACTACGATAATCTCGCGCTCATCGGCGGTGAGCGATAGCGCCAGAATGCTGTCAATACATTCGCACAGCATCTGAACTGGCAAGTTGTAGTAGGCCAGGATGAAACTGACAAGGGGCTTTCTCGTATCCATAATGATTTGCAAAGATACGAATTTATTTGGAATTACGTAATAAAAAACGTAATTTTGCGTTCGAAAATAAACTATCATGCAAGACGAGCGCAGTAATAACAGCTACGATCACGTGTTGAAATACACGAGTGTCTTCGGTGGAGTGCAGGGGCTGATCATCCTGATTGGCCTTGTGCGCAACAAGTGTATGGCCTTGCTGTTGGGGGCTGGAGGCATGGGACTGAACGCCTTGCTGGTGTCGGCCCAGAACTTCGCCTCGCAATGTACCAACTTAGGCATTTCGTTTGGTGCTGTGCCCAGATTGTCGGATTACTATGAGCGTCAGGATGAGCGTCAGGTGGAGGAATATGTGCAGGTGGTACGGCTATGGAGCATGATTGCGGCTGTGTTGGGAATGGCGTTCTGCATCGTGGTCAGCCCATTGATAAATGAGCTGTCGTTTACCTGGGGTAACCATACGCTTCACTATGCCATGCTGGCGTTGTCGGTGGCGATGCTGGCTATCACTGGTGGCGAGACAGCTATTCTGAAGGCTACTCGCAGGTTGGGGGCGTTGGCGAAGATACAGTTGTTTACGGCGGTGGCCTCCGTGCTGCTTACGGTGCCACTATACTATTATCTGCGCCACTCGGGAGTGGTGCCTGCCATCGTCCTGATGGCGGGAGCCGGCATGCTGGTTACCATCAGCTATTCCTGGCACTGCTATCCGCTGAGGCTTCGCTTCAGTCGGGAACAGTTTCAGCGTGGCGCGAGCATGATAAAACTGGGGCTCGCCTTTGTGATGGCTGCTGCCTTGGGAAGTGCTACGGAGATGCTGATAAGGGCCTATCTGAATGTGGCTGGCAATCTGGACGACGTGGGGTTTTACAATGTGGGCTATATGATTACCATTACCTATGCAGGAATGGTATTCTCGTCGATGGAGACGGACTACTTCCCCCGCCTGTCGGCTATCAGTCATGACATGGGTAAGACCAACGAGACGGTGAACAAACAGATGGAAGTGTCGCTGCTTTTGCTCTCGCCCATGCTTGTGGCACTGCTCACTGCCTTGCCGCTGCTTGTACCCCTGCTGTTTTCTGCTGATTTCGTTCCAGTGGTGGCGATGGCACAAGTGGCTATTCTGGCCATGTATTTCAAGGTGGTTTCCATGCCGATAGCCTATATAACCCTGGCGCGTAGCCGCTCGGGGGCGTACCTGCTGTTGGAGACATTCTATTTCGTGGTATTGCTAACAGCCATCGTGCTGGGTTTCCGCTGGTGGGGCATCTGGGGAACGGGAATGGCTGTTGTGGTAGCCCATGTGGCAGAGATGCTCGCAGTGGGAGGTTTTGCCTATTGGCAATATGGCTATCGTGGAACGCGGGCCGTTGGTTGTTATTTTGTCATTCAGTTGCTGATAGGAATCGGAGCCTATACCGTATCGTGCCTTCTGGCAGGGTGGAGCTATTGGATAGCAGAAGCCGCACTGACCTTTGTCAGCACGGCTTATTCAATTCGCGTGTTGCGCCAGAAGACGCACCTGTGGGAGGCCTTGAAACGGAAGTTCAGAACTTGATGCTGAACTCTGCGTCGAAGAAGTTATAGTCGTGTTTGGCCAACGAACGGTCGTTGACACGGGCATACTCCAGATTCACCTGCATCTTCGGGGTGAAGTTGTAGATGGCACCAATCTCATACATGGTCTTGCTCGTGCCCCATTCCTTCTGTGGACGGTAGACCTGATAGCGGGCCTTGGCTTTCAGCTTCGACTTGATAACGGGGACGAGGCCGGAGACATAGAAACCATCGGCTTTATCGCCCTTTGAGAAATCTATTTCGCGGCTGTCGACCTTCTTGGCTCCCCAGCCCTGGCTGTGGAGATACTCGGCGCGGAAGGTCCAGTCGTCTTTGTCGTATTCGGCTGAGAGGGCATAGCGGTTCTTGCGCATACTGATGGACTGTTGTGTGCCATTGTCATCGGTATAGGTCATGTTGGCACGTGTTCCTGTCCATCCGAAGGCTCCGATACGAACACCGCTGATGGGCATAAACCACAGACCGCCGATGATGTCCTTCTTGTTGTCGAGGTCTTTCTGGTTGATGCCCTCACCATTGTAGACTCCTACCTGATAGTGGAGCAGATTGCGCCCTGAAGCATTCTTCAGGAAATCACCCTGAATCTGTATACCGATATCACGGCCTCCAGAGGCCTTCTCGCCTGAACGGTCTCCAAGACCCGACAGGCTGTTGATGACGTTGGCATAGGAGTACCAACCCTGAGTGATGGGGTGGGTGGGATTTTCGAAGGTGAAGGCGCGCTTGAACTGGCCTACCTTGACACGGAAGAAGTCGTACTTCTGCCACTCGGCAAAGAGGTCGACAAGCATGACGGTTGGGTTGCCGGGGCCGGAATTCGACGATCCCTGAAGCTGAACGCGCCAGGCTACGTTGCTTATCTTGCCGTCAAGGATGAGGCGGAGCAGACGCAGGTTGAAAGCATTTTCGCTTTTATTATCGGGGTTTTGAGCCTGATATTGGAAAATGCTGTATCCGCTGAACTTGATGTCTTTTACCCATTGAGGCAACTCAATGGTGGTCGTCTTCTTTTCTTTTTGTGCATTGGCTGTCAATGCAAGGGCCATTAAGACCAGTGTGAATAGTTTTTTCATGCTTTATTATCGTTTGATGAGTAATACTACGTTTTCCACATGGGGAGTGTGGGGGAACATGTCGACGGGCTGTACCTCGGCGACGCGATAGTCGTTGTCGAACGATTGTAGGTCGCGGGCCTGAGTAGCAGGGTTGCAACTGACATAGACGATGCGCCGGGGTGATGCGCGAAGAATGGTCTTTACCACATCGGGATGCATGCCTGCACGGGGTGGATCGGTGATGATGACATCTGGCTGACCATGTTGCTGTATAAATGCGTCGTTGAGGATGTCCTTCATGTCGCCAGCATAGAATAGGGTGTTGTCGATGCCATTCAGTTGTGAGTTGACCTTAGCATCCTCGATGGCTTCAGGCACGTACTCAATGCCAATGACCTTGCGTGCACGGCGAGCCACAAAGTTGGCAATGGTGCCAGTTCCAGTATAAAGGTCGTAGACGAGCTCGTTGCCTGTCAACCCGGCAAAGTCGCGGGCTACGCTGTACAGATGGTAGGCCTGCTCGGTATTGGTCTGGTAGAACGACTTGGGGCCGACCTTGAAGCGCAGGTCTTCCATCGTCTCTATGATATGATCGTTGCCCTTGAAGGTGAGAATCTCCTGGTCGCCAATGGTATCGTTGCATTTCTGGTTGTCCAGATACATCAGCGACGTAATCTGGGGATAGCAGTCAGCAATATGCTGCAACAGCCCCAAGGCTTCTTGCTCACCCCCAGTCTCGTCGTAGTGGAACTGAAAGATAGCCATCCACTCGCCTGTGTTGGAATTACGTAGGATGACATCACGCAGAAGTCCTACTTGCTGGCGTAGATCAAAGAATGACAGATGGTGCTCGACGGCATAATCGCGCACGCTATTACGTATCTGATTGTGCAGGTCATCCATCAGCCAGCACTTCTCAATGGGCAAAATCTTGTCGAAGGCTCCCGTGATGTGGAAACCAATGGCGGGCTGATCCTTTAGACTCTGACTTTCGTCGTGGGGCAGTCGGGCTATCTCGTCACTTGTCAGATAGCGCTTGTTGGAACAGCCGAAGTCGAGTTTGTTGCGATACTCCTGTGTCTTTACACTACCCAGAATGGGGCGAAACGCAGGGAGTTCTACCTTGCCAATGCGCGTCAGCTGGTCGTAGACCTGCTCCTGCTTCATCTTCAGTTGCTCTGCATAGGGGAGTTGTTGCCATTTGCAACCTCCACAGGTGCCAAAATGTTGGCAAAAGGGGGTCGCGCGTACATTACTATATTGATGGTAGCGGATAACTTCTGCTTCCATATAACTGTGTTTCTTGCGTCTCACTTGTAAGTCGCAGACATCACCAGGGACAGCCCAAGGTACGAAAACTACCATATCGTCGACTCTGGCTAATGATTTACCCTCAGCGGCATAGTCGGTAATGGTGATATTCTCTAATATCGGAAGTGGTTTCTTCTTTCTTGTCATAATTTTATTGATTGGGCTACAAAGGTAGTGTAAATCGAGTGAAATACCAAATAAATAAAAATAAATCTCGAATTATTTTGTAAATTGCTGATTTTGTTGTAACTTTGCAGCCGATTTTGAAAAAATAGTTGATGAAGAACGACAACATGAAGAATCAGTACCGTGTCAATGAGCAGATACGAGTACGTGAAGTGCGAATTGTTGGTGAGGGCGAGAGTGTCGTCGTGCCAACGCGTGAAGCTTTGGATATGGCACGTAATCAAGGGGTTGACTTGGTGGAAATTTCACCAAATGCCAATCCTCCTGTTTGTCGATTGATAGACTATTCAAAATTCCTCTATCAGCAGAAAAAGCGCCAGAAGGAGATGAAGGCCAAGCAGGTGAAGGTAGAGGTAAAGGAAATACGCTTCGGACCTCAGACCGACGAGCACGACTATCAGTTTAAACTGAAGCATGCAATGGAATTCCTTCAGGATGGTAATAAGGTTCGTGCTTATGTCTTCTTCCGTGGACGTTCGATTCTATTTAAGGAACAAGGTGAGGTGCTGTTGTTGCGTTTTGCCAACGATTTGGAAGAATATGGCAAGGTAGAGGGTATGCCCTCGTTGGAAGGCAAGAAGATGTTCCTCTATTTGGCTCCCAAGAAGGCTGGCGTAGCCAAGAAGAGTCAGCAGGCCCGTGACCGTGAGGCCAGTGAGGCTGAAGCTAAGGAAGTTGCTCGACAGCAAGTAGCAGAGCAGAAGCCTTCAAACGGTGGACTTTTCGCCAATGCGAAGATTAGTGCTGATGCGCTGAAGAAACTTACTGACACAGCAGATGAGTAATAGTAAGTCTGTAAATAGTAAATAATTAAGGCGTCGCGCCTGGTATATGCGTAGTCGCCACCATTTAATAACAATTAAACAAATAAAAAACAATGCCAAAAGTAAAGACAAACTCCGGAGCGAAGAAGCGTTTCTCGTTCACCGGAACAGGTAAGGTCAAGAGACATCACGCTTACCACAGTCACATTCTGACTAAGAAGACCAAGAAGCAGAAGCGTAATCTTCAGGGTTACACTGTTGTTGATAACAGTAACATGAAGCAGGTTCGTGACCTGTTGTGTCTCCGTTAATTCACCTATTGTCAAACATTTAAAGAAGTAAGAAACTATGCCAAGATCAGTAAATCACGTAGCATCACGTGCAAAACGTAAGAGAATTCTTAAGCTCACCCGCGGTTACATTGGTGCCCGCAAGAATGTTTGGACAGTAGCGAAGAACACTTGGGAGAAAGGTCTGACCTACGCTTATCGCGATCGTAAGAACAAGAAACGCACTTTCCGTGCACTGTGGATTCAGCGTATCAATGCTGCTGCACGTCAGGAGGGTATGAGTTACTCTGTGCTTATGGGCAAGCTGGCTAAGGCAGGTATCGAGATCAACCGCAAGGTGCTCGCCGACCTGGCTTTGAATAACCCTGAGGCTTTCAAGGCTATCGTTGCCAAGGTGAAGTAAGTTCAGCAGATCAGAGTTCTGAAGAAAAGATTAGAGGCATCGCCCAGACGGGCGGTGCCTCTTAATTTGATGGAAGAAGGTATGCTGTTATGGATGTCTTTTAGAACTTATAGGCGATATCGAACCTGAACCAGCGACCCCTCTGAGGAATGAGTCCGGTGCAGGCGCCGCTGATGGAATAGTCGCGGTTGAGCACGTTGTGCACGTTCAGCGTCAGTTCCAGCTGTCCTATCTTGTAGTTGGCACCTAAGTCCCAGAGAAAGTAGGGCGGTACATCCTTGGCGACATACAGTTTTTTAGCACTTTCATTTAGCATGACCTCCGCAGCGTCCATGACGGCTTGCTGTTCCGGGGTAAGAGAGCCCTGTATGACTTCCAAAGCTGCCATCTCCAAGTATACTTTCTGTGCCCTTGCTGCGGCACCATAGCTTAGGATGTCCATATAGTCGGTCACTTGGCGCGAGGTGAACGAGAAATGTGTATGCAGGCGCAGATGTTTGGTGGCCTGCCAAGCCAGTACGCCGTTGGCGATGAAGCGTGGCATGTTGAAAGCGCGGTTGTATTTCTCCTCGAACAATTCGTAGTCAGATATCTTCTGCCAGGTGGCGGCGAGATGTGCATCAAAACGGCGGTATGAATAGTCGCCACTCAACTCCAATCCGTAAATCTTCGAGTTGCCCATGTTGTAATGTTCGAGGAAGTCCATGTAGATGATGTCCTTGGCACGGTTGTAGAAGGCATTAAGCTCCATGTTAAGTCCCTTCACCAGTTGTGTGGTGCCAAAGGTGAGCTGATAGGAGTGCATGGTCTCCGGGTTGAGGTCCAGGTCGTGGTTAGTCGGGCTTAAGTTGGATAACGCCTTCAGGAACTGGTTGGTCTTGCGATAGAGGTAGGGGGCGTCGATGAAGGCCTTGGCATAGGAGAGCTTCACATTCCACTTGGGCTGCACGAAGATGAGGGCCACGCGCGGCGAGAACTCGCGGATGGAGGTGGAGTCGTAGCGTGCCTTGTAGTCGAAGCGCATGCCGGCATTGAGGATGAGCGGTCCCCACTGGTGCTTGAGCTGGGCAAAGACGTTGAAGTTGTTCTCATGGCCCTTGCCCATCTCGGAGATGTTGATGGTCTCGGGTAGCGTCTTCTGGAAGTCGTAGACGAAGACGTAGCGTGCATCGTCCAGCTGGAAGTAGCTGTATTCGGCACCGAAGGTGAGCAGACCCTTGTGGCTGCCCTTGTTGATGTAGCTCCAGTCGCCGAGCACTTTGGCGCTGATGGTATGCTCCTGTCCACTGATGTAGCGTCCAAAGCCGCCTATGCTGTCGCCTACCAGTGCCTTTGATGTTACAGGCAGGGGCAGCAGTTCCATCAGTCCGGGCAGGGGAGGGTCGGTGATGACCTGATAGTGTGACAGGTCGCTGTTGTCGAAGGAGAGTTGTCCTTTGAGGTAGACATTATGGAACTGCTGACCGTAGCTCAGGTCGGCATGGTGGGAGATGGTGGTATGACTGGGGCGGTTGCCATAGAAGGTTTTGTATTTATTGATGTCGTAGGGTGAGAAGGTGTGGGTCATGGTCATCGGAGCCTGCACTTGCGAAAACTGCGTGTTGTAAAGGAATCGCAGGTTCTTGTATCTGATGGAGGCACCGAAGTCATAGCTGGGCCGGTTGCCGATGCCGCCTACGGTGACGTCGCCACCCATCATTCTGAGACCGGTGTTCTGCTGGTTGACATACTTCGTCTGTCCCTTGGCACCGTTCAGCGTGCCCCAGATGAGCAGGTCGAGGTCGAAGTATCGCTTGCCAAAGATGAGGTCGCCATGATACTGTCCGTAGTTGCCCACGCCTCCGCGCACCTTGACACCGTCGATGTCAGCGCCCTTCTTGGTGATGAGGTTGACGACAGCCGTCATGGCTACGCCGCCATAGAGCGACGATGCCGGTCCGCGCAGCACCTCCACCTGCTTCAACTTCTCAAGCGAGATGCTGAAGTCGGGGGCGGCCGTATTCGTACAATAGCTGTTCAGCCGGTGGCCGTCGAGCATGAACAGGATTTTCTCCTGTCCGTTGCTATAGACTCCACGCATGGCGATATTGATGTCGTCGTTACAGTCGATGATATACATGCCAGGGACATAAGTTGTCAGCAGTTCCTGCAGATTGCGTGCCCCAGAGTCGCGAATCATCTCTTCAGTAATCAGTGTAGTAGGCACTGGCACCTCCTGTAGCGATTCTGCCTGACTGGAAGCTGTTGTAATGGTGGCCGAAAGTCCAGACTTGATGTCCTCCACCATGTCGATGAACCGTTGCGGATCGTTGATGGTAGTACTGTAGTAGGGATTATCCTGAAGAAGCAGGCGTACATACTTGTCAGCATCTTCGTTGCGATCCATTGCCAGATAGCATAATGAGAGCAGGCGGTATGCACTCTGCCGCATGGAAATGGGAAAGTTTCTGAGGTTGTTGCTCAGTTCTTGTTCGGCATGTTCCAGACGGCCGATGTTGTAGTCCTGCTCTGCCTGGTCGTAGATGGCTCGGTAGCGTTCTTCACTGCTCTGTGCGTGCACAGAGATAAAGCAACAGCATATATATATAATAATGTATAGGCGTCGTATCATGATTTCTTTACAGGGATTGTGATGGTGAAAGTAGTGCCTTTGTTATATTCAGACTCGAAGGTGAGTTTGCCTTTATGTTTGTTCTCTACGATGTCGCGCGTAATGCTCATGCCCAGTCCAGTACCCAGTCCTATAGGCTTGGTGGTGAAGAAGTTTTCGTAGAGCCGTTGTTTTACCTCATCAGTCATACCCTTACCGTTGTCGGCAAGTTGGATGGTAATCTGCCCGTCTGCCAAAGTGGTCTTGACGCTGATGGTGGGATGATAGTCGTCGTTTTCTTCCTGGGCACGTTCCCAGCAAGCGTAGCAGGCATTGTTCATCAGGTTGAGTATGGCTCTGCTCAAGTCTTGCGGAATGACCATTATCTGTGGCATGTCTTCCTGATAGTTCTCGTGGATGCTGATATTGAACTGTTTGTTCTTTGCACGCATGGCATGATAAGACAGCCATACATACTCCTTGACGATATTGTTGACGTTTGAGGGCAGAAATTCATTCTCTTTACCTCTTGAAACAAGCAGTATGCCTTGAATAATGCTGATAGCACGCTCACCGTGTTCCGCGATTTTTTCCATATTCTCCTTCAAGTCTGCCACGATATCGTCTATTTCTTCGCGGTCGTCATCGGATAGCTTGTCCTCATTGTCTTCAACGATTTCTGTCAGGTCAGTGAGGAGCTTATTCGATATTTTGCTGAAGTTGATGACAAAATTGAGTGGATTCTGTATCTCGTGTGCAATGCCGGCACTCAGCATGCCTAACGAAGCCAACTTCTCTTGTTCTTTCAACTGTTGTTTTAAGGTTTCCACTTGCTGTTCCATATCCATTCCGTTTTAGAGGGTTGGTAATGTGATTGTAAATTCTGTGAATTCGTCCTTTTGCGACTGTACACTGATGTCGCCATTGTGGTTTTGCACAATTTCACGGCTTAGGTAGAGACCTACACCAGATGCTTCTCCCGTGGTCTTGGTGGTGAAGAACGGATCGAAGATTTTGTCGATGATGGTGCTCTCAATACCAATGCCGTTATCGCGAAATGTGACTATTACTTCCTTTTCTTTGACAAGCGCTTTCAGCTTGACCTCGGGTGAGTATTGTTTCCGTTGTGCTTTCTTTACTACGGCATAGATGGAATTACCCAACAGACTCATGAATGTCTTGCTAAGTTGTTCTGCATTTCCGTTGATGTCAATTTCCTGTTCAGGGATTTCAAATACGATGCTGATATGATACTGGGCAATCTCCTGTTCGAAGTATTTTTTCAGCATCGCCTCATTCTGATGCAGTAGCGTTGTGAGGCTCATTTTCACGATACCGCCCGTACGGTCTTTGAGCATCTCCTCCATAGCTTTCAAAGTACGTGATGTGTTGGCACCATGCTCACCCACCTTTTGGAGGTTCCCTTTCAGCATGTCAAGCACATCCATCGTATCTTCGTAATTCTCTTTGTCGATGTGCTCCTCTTCATCCTCGATGTTGGCTCTGACATCATTTACGAGACCTTCGGAGAGTTTGGCAAAATTGTTGATGTAGTTGAGTGGGTTTAGTATGCGGTCGATAAGTCCTTGGGTCAGTTTACCTACGGTGGCCATCTTCTCTTGGCGCACCAGCTCGTCCTGCGCCTCGCCAAGGTCATGAAGGGCTTTCTCCAGATTGCGTGATTTTTCCTCAATCTCGTCTTTCTGTTTCACCACTTCGGCAGTGCGCATCTGTACGATACTCTCAAGGTTATGTTTCTCCTTTTCGAGCCTTTGGGTACGCCAGCGCAGGAAACGCTGGATAGACAATAGACACAAAAGAATATACAAGAGTATCATCCACCAACGCAAATAGAGGGGTGATTGCACCGCAAAACTGATGCTGACGGGGTCAGATAGTTGTCCGAAAGCGTCACGAGCCTGCACCTCAAAGTTGTAGTTTCCATGTGGCAGGTTGACGAAGTCTTCCTGTGTTTCTGTGCTCCAAGGTGACCAGTTGTGGTTGTTCATACGGTATCGGTACTGGGTTAACAACAGTAGCGACGGATGTTCAATGGAGTAGGATATGGAGATGTTGTTGACGCTACTGGGCAAGTCGGGCAGAGTCGTGGGACATTTGCCATATCCTCCCCACAGTATGCTATCACCATTCATAGTGAATGTACGTATCTTCAATACAGGCTTTGTATTTTTCAATATTTCCTGCCGTGTATAATCAATAATATTGATACCTTTGTCTCCGCCTATCCAGAGGGTGTTCTTATCTCGAAGCATGGCTCTTATGGAGAGGTCCATCAGCGGGTAGACATTTTCGCTCAGCTCTTCATCCTTTTTTCCGTTGTAATATGCATAGATTTTCCTGCTTTTACTGTTTGTGAGCCAGGTGACACCCTCGAGGTCTGTATATGAAAAGGCAGGGTAGGGGAAAGGCTGCGTCGTGCTGGTGGTCATCGGCAGTATGGTGCCATTCATGTCAACAAGGGTGGATATGGCGTCAGGATCCTTGCTTGCCGAATAGGGTTGAAAAGCGCGCCAAATCTTTCCGTAGAGGTTTTGCAACCAGATCGTACCTTGCTTATCCTTATACATATATATTACCTTCTCAATGTCGCTTATCTTTTTTCGTCCACTGGGAGTATTGAGGTAGATGCCGTCCATTTCCCCACTATAGAAGCTATTACCGTCTGGCAGTATAGACAAGGTGTTGGCGGTAGTCAGCTGTTGCACTTTGTTGTCAGGAGTGATACGGAAGATTCCGTCGGAGGTTGCTGCCAGCAGATTTTGGCCTTGTAGCTGGAGTTGCCAACAGGCATACGATAGTTGGCCGACCATCTCGAAAAGGCTGCCGTTCAGACGGTACAATCCGCTTAAGGTTCCTGCATAGATGTGATTGCCCATTTTCTTGATAGTCACCACTTCGCCATGTAGCCCTTCATGAGAGGTGAATCGGGTGTAGATAGAGGGATAGGCTATAGCAAAGATTCCATTGTCCGTAGCGCCCCAAATGGTGCCGAATTTGTCGTAGGTGATGTGGCTGACGTTGTTGGAGCAGAGCCCATTGGCTTCGGTGATGCGCATAATCTCTCTGTCTTGTGCGTCAACGATAATCAGTCCGTCGCCATTAGTAGACACTGCTTTCTCGCCGTTCTCCAATTGTTGTATTTGAGTCACGCGGCTATGACCAGCGAAAACGCTGAAACCGTTGGATGGTAAATGCTCACCAGCCGCCCAGACAACATTGTTATTGATGACCTGGTAAATCTTATCATCGCTTGCGAGGAAGTATATGTGTCCTTGTTTCTCCCATATCCAGTGAACCTCGCCCTGAAATACTTTCGTGCGTTCCAAACTGTGCAAGGTTAGTCTGCCCAGTTCGTCCTTCTCTACATAACCGACATAGTTATATCCTCCAGTCCAGATAGTTCCATTCGAATCGCGGAATACTGCTGTTATTCGTGTGATTCCTGGTGTGTGTAAGATGCGCCATTCCGAGTGGTTGTAGTAGAGCAGTCCCTCAAAGTTGGCCACGTACACGGTGCCTTCGTCGCCAGTGATGATGTCGAAGTTCTGGTTGTGGGCCTTGTACTGTATGGCACTATAGTTTTGGATGAAGGGGATACCTTGAGCTGCAGCGGACAAGGGAATAGAAATAATAAGGTAAAAAGGTAAGAGCCATTTTGCCCATTGTCTTGTTTGGTTTTGAGTTTCGATTGTCATATCTTTCCTTTTTACTTATCAATGATGTTCTCGTAGGGCACGTTGTTGCCTATGTAGTAGTCCCATTCATCGCGTGTGAAGTTTCGTTTCAGTTTTCCTTTCAGCTTTCCCACCATGATAGGTACTGAGATGTAAGCTTGGGTTAGGTTCCCCCTTTGGTCGCCAGCCCAGATGTTATTCTTCTTGTTATCGAATGTGAAGTCCAGAATCCAACTATTGATGGTAAACAATGTTATTGGTTCGATTTTCTCTTGGTCGCCCATCCATAATATCAGATTGCCGTCGTAGCTCGATGAGTAGATGCGCCATCCGTTAATCTTGATTTTTGTTACTCTGGAGCGATGGCCTACCAGTTTAATGCCTTTCATCTTGGCAGTGTTCAGATAGATAGTGCCGTCTTGCATGCCATAGGCTACCATTTTGGTGTTCTTGGAGCTCGCAAACGCTGTTACCTGCCCGTTAAAGGGAACACGACTGCTCTCTATGTGGTTGAATGATTTGATGATATGTTGCTTCCCTTGGTTGTCAAATAGGATAGGGCAGTTGTCGTAGCGTGAGAAAGTGGTTATCCGGCTTTCAAGAGACTTGGTGTCCAAAATCGTTTTTGCATTTGGATCAATTAGGCTGATGGTGCGCTCACCGATACACACCATCTGGTTGCCCAAGTTTGTGCATCCTAATAATTTGTCCTGTATATTTGGGGTGAGAGTAGTTACCAGTTTGTCGTCTTTGAAGATGTGTACTTGTCCGTTGCGGGCTGTCACAAAGACATAACCATTACTGTGGACAAAAACATCTCGGAAGTCGTATTGATTGTCGCGGAAGATAGTCTTCGACTCGATATCGTTACCATTCATAGTATGGTTCATCACTTCGCCATAGGTGCTGGCGCTGATGGACTTTACCGCTTGGCCTGGATAGAATTCCACACTGCTAATAGCCCCTTTATGTTTATTCCATGTCTGTTTGCTTTGGCTTGTTGCCACCAGAGCCTGATAGATGGCGGGGTAGTAGATGTCGCCATCATAGCGGACGGTTAACCGGTAGGACATATAGGCCAGCATGTTGGCAAGGTTGGAATTGCCTGCCTGTAGCTGGTTGGTGGCCATTGCTCCCATTGAGCGCGCCAGCGTGATAAAGCTTAGAGTGTCTGCTACTCGCTTAGAATATTCAGCCTGAGCACGCTCCTGTTCTGCAATAGCCTGCTGATTCTTGGCTACTCGCGAGGCTTCTATAGCTTTCTGCTCGGCAATGAGTGCGTTCTGGCGTTCTTCCTCTGCTTTGTGGCGCTGTTGTTCGGCATTCTGACGCTCCTGTTCTGCCACCTTCGTCTGTTCCACAGCAGCTTCGCGTTGCTCATCACTGATGCGTCGTTCCTCGTTGGCAATCTCTTCCATCTGAGCGTTTACACGCTGCATAACAGTCGAGCGCTGTTCTTCTTTGGTCAGTATCTCCAATTGTTGCAGCAGTTCCTGATTCTTCTGGCTTAAGTAATCATACCCCAGATAGGCACCTATACCCACGCCTGCCAGTAGCACAGCAGCAGCAGAGGCTAATGTTTTATTATCGAATTGTTTTTTCATGCTTTACGTTTCAGAGCCATGATGGTAATATCGTCGCTTTGCTCTGCGCCATTGGCGTATTGTCTAACATCCGCCAGCAGACCGTTTGTCACCTCGTGGCAGCTCTTGCCGTTCAGCTCGCTTAGAATCTTCTCCATACGTGCCTCACCGTATTCTTCGAAGTCGACGTTGAAGGCCTCGTTCACACCATCTGTGTACATCACCAGTGTGTCGCCTGCGCCCAGATGTTCCTTCTCACTCTTGAAGGTGATACCGCTCATTACACCTACTATACAGTTAGGACTCATAGGCAACATCTGTACACTTCCGTCTGCTCTCAGAATGTAGGGTGAATTATGCCCGCCATTACAATAGTCCAACTCACCTGTACGGATATTATATATAGCATAAAACACTGTGACGAACATGGAATCTACTGATTCGCCACACAACAGGTCGTTCGATTTAGTCATGCATATATCAGGCGTGAATCCTTGTAGTCCCACAGTGCGTATCAGCGTACGACTGACAGCCATAAAGATAGCTGCAGGCACTCCCTTTCCGCTTACGTCTGCCATCACTATTCCGATGTGGTCGTCGTCAATACGAAAGAAATCGTAGAAGTCGCCGCCTACGTCCTTGGCGGGAGTCATCAGTGCATCCAGATCCATCTCCTTGTCGTTCTCGGGGAATGGCGGAAAGATGCGGGGGAGGATGGCATGTTGTATCTCGCCAGCCACTGCGAGATCTGTCTTCAGAGATTCCAGTTGGGTGTGCTCTTCTTCAGAGTTCTTGATGTATTCTATCTGAGCAATAGCCTTTTCAATGGTGATACTCAAATCGTCGAGATCGATAGGTTTCGTAGCAAAGTCGAATGCTCCGTTGTTCATGGCCTGGCGGATGTTTCCCATGTCGCCGTAAGCAGAAACCATAATACATTTCAGGGCAGGATTTTGCATCTCGTTGACCTTTGTCAGCAGTGTGAGACCATCCATCTCGGGCATGTTGATATCCGACAGAATGATGTCGATGTTTTTCTCTTTCAGCATCAGTGTCAATGCTTCTAAGCCATTATGAGCAAAGAAGAAATCATATTCTCCTTTACGTATTTTACGACGGAAGTATTGCGTTAGTAGCAATTCCAAATCCATTTCATCATCTACGCTCAGAATTTTAATAGGTTTCATATCTTCTTGTCTTTGTTTAAGTTCATAAGTATAATAATGCGCGAAGGTACGAATAAAAATCGTAATGACAAAAAATTAGTTTGTTTTTTTTAGTTTTGTAACTTTTTTCGTCCGAGTTGCGCTAATATTGGAATATTTTTAGTATTTTTGCAGTCAAAATAGACCTTACTTAAAACCAAGAAATAGAGAAATGATGTATTTATTAAAGCGAGCAGTGTTTATAGCGCTATTTGTGCTACTGGGAAGTAACAGGGTGGGAGATGTGATGGCACAAACCGCTGTTGCGGATAGTTTGCGAGGAGCCTTGGCGAAAACTGAAGGAGAGGAACGTACAAAAACTTATAAGCGGCTGATGCTGGAGATGATGCAAGCGGGCGATGCAGAAGCAGTGCTGCAAGTGATAGACCAGTGGCGCAGCTACGAGGCCAGTCGGCATCATGTGGCCAACGAGGCTGATGCTCGCTGGGACAAGGTCATCATTCTCTATAATGCCCAGTTGTACGACACGCTTGTTGCCGACGGCCCAGAGCAATTAGAGTGGTTCAAACAGCATGAGCGTTGGGAAGACTATTACAGCACATGGCGTTTTGTAGTGTTCTCTTATCACTATACTTCGAAAACGCAGACCGCCTTGCGTCAGGCTCAGGCGATGTTGAACGATGCCCAACAGCGCGACAATAACTATGGCAGGGCGTGGGCATACCAGCTGATGGGTAATATCTACAGCGATATAGGCCAGCACGATTTGGCAGCTGATGCTTTGCGGAAGAGTGTGGATTTGCTAAACGATGAAAAAGATGATACTGAGTATATTGATCAGGCCTACAATCTATTGTGTCAGGTACAGAACGAGCAAAAGGATTTCAAGTCTTTGGAGCAGTCGTGTGTAGCTTGGCGTCGGTCTTTGGACGAACGTGCTAAAAGGGACGGCAAGGAGAAGTGGAATCGCTCGTTTCTCAGCTTCCATCAGAACTACTTTAATATTCTGTTGTCCAAAGGTTTACTTGACGATGCTTTGCAAGAAATCCAACGCGCGGAGGAGTTGAACAAGCAGGTGGATAGCGATAACGAACTCGCCACTTTGTTACGCCATCATGCGCAACTTGCATTGAAGCGTGGTGACGTACGCCGTGCGCTGATTTACAGCGATAGTCTGAACCATCTGGAACAAGGTCAGGGAAAGGGAGAACTGCTTCGGGCCGACATCCTGTTGCAGGCAGGTCGCGGTGCGGAGGCTGCAGTCATCTACAAGGCTATCCTTGAGCAGCAGGACTCAGTGTACACTCGAGAGAGTCGCATGCAGTTAGACGAGCTCAATACATTATTCCGCTTGGATGAACTTCAAATGAAGGGCCAGCTGGAACGGTCGCGTTTCCTGACGGGTATTATCGCTATCGTCTTGGTGGGTCTGCTGATATTCCTGCTGTTCCGTTATCGGGCTGGCAAACGATTGGCTGTGGCGCATACAGCGTTGCAGCATGCCTATAGCCAGTTGGAGGAGACGACGACAGCCAAGGAGCGTATCGAGTCTGAGCTTCGTATTGCTCGCGACATTCAGATGTCTATGGTGCCCCATGTGTTTCCTAATCGTAAGGGACTTGACCTCTATGCTTCTATGACCCCAGCTCGCGAGGTTGGAGGCGACCTTTATAATTATGTACTTGCAGGCGATAAGCTTTATTTCTGTGTTGGCGACGTATCTGGGAAGGGAGTACCGGCATCTTTGTTCATGGCTCAGGTGACACGCCTCTTCCGTACGCTGGCAGGCCAGCAGATGATGCCTGCGGAGATCGTTACCCGTATGAATGCAGAATTGTCAGCCGATAATGAGCAAGGAATGTTTGTCACCATGTTCATTGGATTAGTTGATCTTCAGACGGGGCATCTTGATTACTGCAATGCGGGGCATAATCCTCCTGTGATTGGCGGCAGCAGTGCTCATGGTGAATTTCTGGAGATGTTGCCCAATGCTCCTATTGGATTGTGGCCAGACCTGGTCTATGAGGGCGAAGAGATAGAGAGCATCAAAGGTCGTCCGTTGTTCATTTATACCGATGGTCTGAACGAGGCTGAGAACATCCAGCAACAGCAGTTTGGCGATGAGCGTTTGTTGCAGGTGTTGCGTAGTACTCGTTTCGAACGGGCCTCTCAGGTAGTATCGGTTCTCAATGAATCCGTCCTGCGCCATCGTCAAGGTGCTGAACCCAATGACGACTTGACGATGATGTGCTTGCGCATAGAGTGATTTGGAAAAATAAAATAAAATCTGCATTTCTTTTGTTTTTTTGCTCGATTTGCACTACCTTTGCAGGCTGTAAGAAAAACTAATATATATTTATGTATAGGACGAATACTTGTGGTGAGTTAAGGCTCGCCAATGTAGGTCAGCAGGTAACGCTGGCCGGATGGGTACAGAAAACGAGAAAGATGGGTGGAATGACTTTCGTCGATTTGCGTGACCGCTATGGTTTGACGCAGCTGGTGTTCGACGAGTCAAAGGATGCTGCCCTCTGTGAGCAGGCCAATCGCCTGGGGCGTGAATGGTGTATTCAGGTGAAAGGTGAAGTGAGCGAGCGTCAGGCTAAGAATTCCAAGATGCCTACTGGTGACATCGAGATTCTGGCTCAGGAGCTGAATGTGTTGAGTGAGAGTCAGACGCCTCCGTTTACCATCGAGGACAATACCGATGGTGGTGACGATATCCGTATGAAGTACCGCTATCTCGACCTGCGCCGCTCGTGTGTGCGCAAGAATCTGGAACTGCGCCACCGTATGACCATTCTGATTCGAAACTTTTTGGATTCCAAGGATTTCATTGAGGTGGAGACTCCTATTCTCATAGGTTCTACTCCAGAGGGAGCACGCGACTTTGTGGTGCCTTCACGCATGAATCCTGGTCAGTTCTATGCACTGCCCCAGAGTCCTCAGACACTGAAGCAGTTGCTGATGGTGTCAGGGTTTGACCGCTACTTCCAGATAGCCAAGTGCTTCCGTGACGAAGACCTGCGTGCTGATCGTCAGCCAGAGTTCACGCAAATAGACTGCGAGATGTCGTTTGCCGATCAGGAAGACGTGCTGGAGATTTTCGAAGACCTTGCACGCCATCTGTTTAAGGAAGTCCGCGGTGTCGAGCTCCCCAAACTGGAGCGAATGACCTGGCATGAGGCCATGCGTCGCTTTGGTTCCGATAAGCCCGATTTGCGCTTTGGTATGGAGTTTGTCGAACTGATGGATGTGCTGAAAGGCACGGGCGAGTTCCCTGTATTCAACGAGGCAGAGTATATTGGTGGTATCGTAGTTCCTGGTTGTGCAGACTATACCCGTAAACAGCTTGACCAACTCACTGATTTCGTGAAGCGTCCTCAGGTAGGAGCCAAGGGCTTAGTATATGTCAAGTACAATACCGATGGTACGGTCAAGACATCCATTGATAAGTTCTATACACCTGAAGTATGGGCCAAGCTGAAGGAGAAGACGGGTGCAAAAGATGGTGACTTAGTACTTATCTTGAGTGGTGACAAAGCCAATAAGACGCGTATCCAACTCTGCACGCTGCGTTTGGAAATGGGCGATCGTTTAGGGCTGCGCGACAAGAACACATTTAAGTGTCTGTGGATTGTCGATTTCCCCCTGTTCGAGTGGAGCGACGAGGAGCAGCGTCTGATGGCTACCCATCATCCGTTCACGCTGCCTAATCCTGACGATATCCCCCTTCTCGACACTGCACCGGAGAAAGTGCGCGCAGTGGCATACGACTTTGTGTGTAACGGTATCGAAGTCGGTGGTGGCTCGCTGCGTATCCATGACGGAAAGCTTCAGGAGAAGATGTTCCAGATACTCGGTTTCACGCCTGAACGCGCGATGGCTCAGTTTGGATTCCTTATCAATGCTTTCAAGTATGGAGCCCCCCCTCATGCAGGACTGGCCTTCGGACTGGATCGCTTTGTCAGCATCATGGCTGGTCTCGACAGCATCCGCGACTGCATTGCCTTCCCCAAGAACAATTCGGGTCGCGATGTGATGTTGGATGCACCAGGCGAACTTGACCCTAAACAGTTGGAAGAATTGCAGTTAGAAGTTCACTTGGCAGAATAGTGATTGACTTAGGTCAAGAATAAGTGTAAAAATAACAAAAAGCGGCTGTTTGCGATAACAACGATTCTGAAAAGTTCTTAAATTTGCAGCGTCAAAAAAAAGAGATAGTTAGAAAATATCTAAATTCAATAGACTTAAATTTTTTAAAGAACTATGGCAGAAAAGAAAGTTACAAAGAAGGCCGCTGCTCCTAAGGCAGAAGAGGCAAAGAAGGCACCCGCCAAGAAGGCTGCTGTCAAGAAGGCAGCTGCAGTAGTAGTAAACGCAGAGAATGCTGGCTTTAAGGCTGGTGATGTCTATCAGGCTCTGGCGGCTGCTGAGAAGGCTCTTAGCGTTAAGGAGATTGCCAAGGCAGCTAAGATCAGCGAAGAGGAGACTCTGCTGGGTCTGGGTTGGCTCTTCAAGGAGGGCAAGCTCGTTGCTGCTGACGAAAAGATTACACTTGCTTAATCAAATCACAAGAAGCATAAAAGGGCTGGTAGGCTGCAAGGGCATACCAGTCTTTTTTAGTTGAGAATTGACAGTTCTCTCTTCGAGAGTGTGGCTTCGCAATGAGAGTTGACAGTTATTTTTTAGCATTTTAAAGTCTTGAGTTACGACCAGCAGATATTGAAGGTGCTTATGGAAGCAGGCGAACGTGGTGTCAGTGTGCAGGCTATTGTCAAGCATGTGTTCAACATGAACTCTACGTTTTTCTCGCAGCCAGATTATGATGAGTTGCGTGTCTACGTGCAGCAGTATTTGTTGCGCAACTCCAAATCTGCTCATTCCCTCGTAGAGAGCACTGGGCGCAGGGGCTATTATCGTCTGAATGCCAGTGGCTCTGCTGATGCCCAGCAGTTGATGCTTCAGTTTCGTGACGATCTTGAGGATGAAAAGAAAGAGGAGAAGCCCCAACAGGACCTCTCACTCAGTTTGTTTTGATTGTTTTCGAGACGGCGAGATGCCGATATTTCGATATGTCGATATTTCGATATGTCGATATTTCGATATGTCGATTACAATGCTCCTTTGGTGGAGGGCAGTTCGTAGTGATAGACATCTCGGCGGACAGCCATCTTGAGCGAACGTGCCAATGCCTTGAAAATACCTTCAATCTTGTGGTGCTCATTGCCTCCTTCTGCCTTGATGTTGAGGTTCATCTTAGCTGCATCGCTGAGGCTCTTGAAGAAGTGCAGAAACATCTCCGTAGGCATGTCGCCAATCTTTTCGCGAAGGAAGACAGCATCCCATACCAGCCAGGGTCGTCCGCCAAAGTCGAGTGCCACAGAGCATAGGCAGTCGTCCATAGGCAGGCAGTAGCCGTAGCGCTCAATGCCGCGCTTGTCTCCCAGGGCCTTGAGCAGACATTCGCCCAGCGTGAGTGCAGTGTCCTCGATGGTATGGTGCTCGTCTACGTGCAAGTCGCCTTTGGCATGTATCGTGAGGTCTATCATTCCATGCTTGCCAATCTGCTCCAGCATGTGGTCGAAGAATCCCAATCCCGTCTGAATATCGCAGTGTCCGTTGCCGTCGAGGTCAAGGCTGACGTAGATATCCGTCTCCTTGGTGGTGCGTCGCAGTTCGGCTTTGCGCTCTCCACCATAGGCTATCTCTGCAATCTTGTCCCATGAGTCGGGTGCGGTAGGTGTTACCTGTAGGAATTTGCATCCGATGTTCTCAGCGAACTGGCGGTCCGTCTCGCGGTCGCCGATGACGTATGAGTTCTGGATGTCGTATTCCTCTGAGTTCAGGTATTTCTCTACCAGTCCTGTGTTCGGCTTTCGCGTTGGAGCATTGTCCTGAGGGAAGTGCGGGTCGATAAGTATTTCGTCGAACTCCACTCCTTCGCCCTTCAGGGTGTCGAGGATGAAGTTTTGTACAGGCCAGAAAGTGTCCTCTGGGAAAGCCTCTGTACCCAGCCCGTCTTGGTTGCTCACCATCACGAACAGATAATCGGTATGCTGGCGCAGAAACACGAGGTTGCTGATGGCACGGGGCACGAACTGTAGTTTCTCGAACGAGTCAATCTGCTCGTCTTCCGGTTCACGGATGATGGTTCCGTCGCGGTCGATAAATAGGATTCTCTTCATTGTATTTCCTTTGATTGTTGTTTGCGTTCCTGTTGTCTGGCCTCGATGGAGCCATAAGCATAGTAGTTGTGTACCAGCGTTATCTGGAAGACGTAGAAGTTGATGAAGTTACATAGCGTGAAGGTGGCGAAGGTGAGCCAGGGCATATAGGACGGCATGCCCAGAGGGTCTCCCATCAGTAGTCCTGTCTGTGCCTGCTGGTTGGCAAACTGCAGGATGCTGGCGGGCAGGGTAATGATGAATGAGGCAATGACCACCATGAGTGTGCTTGCAAAGAAGACGAGGAAGAGCATTCCCCAGTGTCGTGCGCCTGTTCCGTAAGATTGCCTGAGCGTGCTCCAATAGGTTGCTGGTGGTTCCATGATGTATTTCATCAGCACGTACATCAGGGGCAGTGCTGCCAGCATGACAATGAGTATGTAGATGGTGAGTGCGCCTAGCGTTGTGATATAGTGTCGCAAGACGAATCCTGGACTCATCGCCTCGGCAGTGGCCAGGGCGGCAGCGAAGAGCACCATAGGCACCATCCATACCAATAGCGTGAGCAGACAGCCTTTCAGTGTGCGCCCCATCAGTTTTGGCGATGCTGTGAGCCAGCTGGGAGGAGTGGTGATGTTGCCCGTCTCCTTGTGTTCTTTCAACTTGTTGAGAATGGGTGCCGACCCCAGATAAAGCGTGACCGTGACCAGCAGCAACAGTGCAAGTATTTCCAACAGCGTGATGCTGTATTGCTGGAGGGTGGTTGCAAAGATACCCTGATAGACAGCCATCTGTTGCATCATGGCCATCGTAATTTCAGGAATTTTGATAGTTGCCAGTGTTCCCAGTGCACCACAGCAGAGCGCATAGATTGTCACCATCTGCCACGATGCCTTGAACAGGGGGCGGAATTTTTCAGTAAATAGCCTAATGCCCGTGGTCAGCACACGGCGGTAGCTGCGGGCTTTCATCAGGCTCATATCAACTTGCTTTTCCATCGTTTATGTTTTTTTGTGCTGCAAAGGTACAAAAATTATCCAAAAATTAGTAACTTTGCAAGCGAAATATGAAAAATATCAAGTGGGGCTTCATCGGATGCGGTGATGTCGTAGAGAAGAAAAGCGGCCCAGCCTTCTCGGAGGTGGAGGGCTCGAGTGTGGTTGCCGTCATGGCTCGCAGTGAGCGTCATGCCCGCAGTTATGCTGAGCGTCATGGTATACCTCGTTGGTATACCGATGCCCAGGAGTTGATAGATGATGACGAGGTGAATGCCGTCTATGTGGCCACTCCTCCGTCGAGCCACGCCACCTATGCTATCATGGCCATGAAGGCAGGTAAGGCGGTGTATGTGGAGAAGCCCTTGGCATCGAGCTATGAGGACTGTGCACGTATCAATCGCGTGTCCGAGCAGACGGGTGTGCCCTGCTTTGTAGCCTACTATCGTCGCAAATTGCCCTATTTCGAGAAGGTGAAGGAGATTGTGGAGCGTGGTGTCATAGGTAAGGTGGTGAATGTGCAGGTGCGCTTTGCTGCCTGTCCGCGCGAGGGTGACGATGCGGTTCCAGCAGAGCAGCCTTGGCGTGTTCAGCCCGATATTGCGGGTGGCGGCTATTTCTACGATATGGCTCCCCATCAGCTCGACTTCCTCCAGCAGCTGTTTGGGGTCATCGTCGAGGCTCGCGGCATCTGTGCCAATCGCGGAGGGCTCTACAAGGCAGAGGACACGGTGAACGCCTGCTTTGAGTTTGAGGGCGGTCTGTCGGGTTCTGGCTCCTGGTGCTTTGTGGCCCATGAGTCTGCCTGTGAAGACCGCATCCACCTGATAGGCAATCGTGGGGCCGTATCATTCTCCGTCTTCGACTTCCAGCCTATCCACCTCTATACGATGCAGGGCGAGGAGAATTTTGCTGTGCCCAATCCACCTTATGTACAGGCTCCGCTTATCAAGAATGTGATAGAACATCTGCAGGGATTGGGTGTCTGCGACAGCACCAGCGAGTCTGCAACTCCCGTCAATTGGGCTCTGGACCGTATCTTGGGAAAATTCTGACATGATGCGTAAGGTGGCTGCGATAGTGATGTTGATGCTGAGTCTGGCGGCTTTAGGCTCCGATACGCTGCGTCTGGTGCCCTTGGGGGGCGACACGCTCAGCATGCCGAAGCCCAAGAAGGCAGGCTGGCTGAAACGGCTCATCGACAGCTTCAGCGACCAGGATACCCTCTACGTAGAGCCCCAGCACTACAACTGGGCATTGATGGGACAGGCGATAGTGACCTACGACTACTACCGTCTGAGCACTTCGGGCGACAAGGGGCAGTCTATTTCGTTCTCGCCTCAGACGGATATCCGCTTCGGCCCTTATTTTGGCTGGCGGTGGGTGTTTCTGGGACTTACCGTTGACCTGCGTAATCTGAATATATTCAACAAGAGACCTAAGTTCGAACTCGACGCCAGCATTTATAGTGCCCGCTTTGGTGCCGATGTGTTCTTCCGCCGAACGGTGAACGACTATAAGATTCGCAACGTCAACATGGGTCCCCATATCAACACAGACCCTCTGAATGGCGTTGACTTTGACGGGCTGGAGGTGAGCATCACGGGTGTCAATCTCTACTATATCTTCAACTATCGCCACTTTTCCTATCCTGCCGCCTTTGCCCAAAGCTCGTGCCAAAAGATTAGCTGCGGCTCATGGATGGCCGGTCTGGGCTATCTGACCAATCATATCGATTTCGACTATCACCGCCTGGAGGCGTTGGCAAAGGAGCGGCTTGGGCAAACGGTACAGCTGGACAGCAGCTTTAACTTCGGCAGTGTGAAATATCGTGACGTGAGCGCCTCGGTGGGCTATGCCTACAACTGGGTGTTTGCGCGCAACTGGCTGCTATGCTCCAGCCTCTCGCTGGCATTGGCCTATAAGAAATCGTACTCGGAGAACGAGAGCGAGAAAGCCGAGGGCTTCAGCTTCAATAACTTCAATATCGACGGCATCGGGCGTTTCGGACTGGTGTGGAACAATACCAAGTGGTATGCTGGTGCCTCCGCCGTCGTGCGCGCCTATAACTATCACAAGTCGCGCTTTGCCACTAACAATATCTTTGGCGACTTTAATATATACTTCGGATTAAACTTTGGCCCTCGTGGGCCGTATAAAAAGAAAAGGTAGCGAGTGAATATGAGTAAGTTTATATATAATGTACACGCGCGTGGAATGATGGTGGCGGTCATCGTTTTCATGCTTTCATGCTTCCTCCCCTCCATTCTTCAGGCGCAGGTAACCTACGAGCGACAGGACAGCCTCACCGTCTGCCGGCTGTTGCAGAAGAGCCATCGCCAGACAGACGTGCTCATGCTGGCCCGCCACTTTCTGGGTGTGCCCTATGTAGCCCACACGCTGGAGGTGAACGACGAGGAGCAGCTGGTGGTCAACACGCGCCAGTTGGACTGCACCACGTTAGTGGAGACGGTCAGTGCCCTGAAACTCTGCGCAGAGCAGGGTAAACGTTCGTGGAACGATTATCTTGAGGCCTTGCGCCAGCTGCGCTATCGTGGTGGGAAACTGGAGGGCTATGCCTCGCGACTGCACTATTTCACCGACTGGATTCGAGACAAAGTGCACATGAGACTCGTGGATGATATCCAGCAGCCCAACCCGCCCTTCACTGCTGTTCAGCAGGTCGGCGTCAGCTATATGAGCAAGCACCCTGATGCTTACAAGGCGTTGAAGGCTCACCCTGAGCTGGTGCCTGTCATCGCCCGTCAGGAGCAGTCGCTCACGGGGCTGAAGGTGCGCTTTATTCCCAAGTCGGCAGTCAAGAATACGGCGCTGATGCGCCAGACCGTCAAGGACGGCGATATTCTGGCCATCACCTGCACGAAGGCGGGCCTCGACATTGCCCATCTGGGCTTTGCCGTCTGGCGGGCCGACGGGCTGCATCTGCTCAATGCCTCGCAATTACGTCACAAGGTGGTGGAGGAGCCCATGACGCTGCGCAAATATCTGTCAAAGCATCCTACGTTTACTGGCATTCGCGTGGTCAGGCTGAAATGAGAGTTGAAAGTATCATCAAAAATATAAGAAGAATATGGAATTACCTGAATTTATGAACTATGCCAACAGGTTCTCGAAGAAGGACTTTGTTGAGAAGATTGCCCGTATTGCCAAGAGTGCTGGTGCGAAACTGGTGTATGCAGCGCTGATACTCTACTATACGTTGCAGAGTGACAAGGTGAGTGCTACCAACAAGGCGATGATTATCGGAGCGTTGGGCTACCTGATCAGTCCGCTCGATGTGGTGCCCGATGCCATTCCCATTGCTGGCCTGGCCGACGACCTGGGCGTGCTGGTATATGTGCTGAAGAAGGTGTGGACGGATGTCGATCCCGATATTCAGACCAAGGCCCGCGAGCGACTGTCGAAGTGGTTCGACGAGGACGAGATTGCCGAGATCAACGACCTCTTTACAGGCGAGAAGTAATCCATGATTAAAGAGTATCAGATACGTGTCCAGCCCCATGTAGCAGCCAACGAGCGTGCCCTGCGCGAGTATGTGGCCGAGACTGAGGGCTTCGACGTGCGCACGCTGACAGCCCTGCGCATCCTGCGTCGTAGCATCGATGCCCGCCAGCGTACCATCTATGTGAATCTGAAGGTGCGCGCCTACATCAACGAGCAGCCCCATGACGACGAGTATCAGCATGTACATTATCCTGATGTGTCCGAGGGGCGTCAGGTGATAGTGGTGGGGGCTGGTCCTGGCGGACTGTTTGCAGCCCTGAGGCTCATCGAACTGGGCTTGCGTCCCATCGTGGTGGAGCGTGGCAAGGATGTACACGAGCGTAAGCGCGACTTGGCACAGATAGCCCGTACGCAGCAGGTGGACAGCGAGAGCAACTACTGCTTTGGCGAGGGTGGGGCAGGAGCCTACTCTGACGGTAAGCTCTACACACGCTCCAAGAAGCGCGGCTCGACGGAGAAGATTCTCAACGTGTTCTGCCAGCATGGAGCGTCGACGAATATCCTGGCTGATGCCCATCCGCATATCGGTACGGACAAGCTGCCGCGAGTGATAGAGAACATGCGGCAGACCATCTTGCGTGCAGGCGGTGAGGTGCATTTCCAGACGCGCATGACACAGCTGCTCATCGAGGGGCGGCGAGTGGTGGGCTGCCTGTGCGAGGAACGGGGTGGTTGCGACACAGTCGCAACATGCGAAAACGGCAAGGACGGCAAGGACGGCGGCATGCTCGAATTGCGCGGCCCCGTGATATTGGCTACGGGCCATTCCGCCCGCGATGTCTATCGCTATCTGGCAGGTGCCGGCATCGAGATAGAGGCCAAAGGTATTGCCGTGGGGGTGCGACTGGAGCATCCTGCCCAGCTCATCGACCAGATACAGTATCACTCGCCCAAGGGTCGCGGCCGCTATCTGCCTGCTGCCGAGTATTCGTTTGTTACGCAGGTCGACGGACGGGGTGTCTATTCGTTTTGTATGTGCCCAGGCGGATTCGTCATCCCTGCTGCCACCGACAAAGAACAGATAGTGGTCAACGGCATGAGCCCTTCCAATCGCGGCGGGCAGTGGTCTAATTCAGGTATGGTGGTGGAACTGCGGCCGGAGGACCTGATGAGCGAGGGTCTGCTTCAAGACACCACACAGCCGCCGACAGGGTCTGCCGCTGAGCGTGCACTGGCCGTGATGCACTTTCAGGAACAGCTGGAGCGCACCTGCTGGCAACAGGGCAACCGCCGCCAGACGGCACCAGCCCAGCGCATGGCCGACTTTGTGAACGGGCGGCTGAGCTATGACCTGCCCAAGAGTTCCTATGCTCCAGGGCTTCTCTCGTCGCCCCTCCATTTCTGGTTGCCCCAATTCGTGAGCCGCCGACTGCAGGAGGGCTTTCGTGTGTTTGGCCGTCAGAGTCATGGATTCCTTACCAACGAGGCCGTGATGATTGGTGTCGAGACGCGTACCTCTTCGCCTGTGCGTATCGTTCGCGACGCAGAGACGCTGATGCACGTCCGCCTGGAGGGTCTTTTCCCTTGCGGCGAGGGTGCCGGCTATGCTGGGGGCATCGTCTCGGCAGGTGTCGACGGTGAGCGCTGCGCCGACATGTGTGCCGCCTGGCTGCAATCAGCTACAGGCACCAAAGAATAAAAAAATAAAAAAAATCCTTGAATATTCGGTTTTCTATTCTTTTTATATTATCTTTGCAGATTAGTAGCAACAAACTATTCTAAAAACCAAAATACAAATTTATGCTATCACAACAAGATTTACAGCAGTTGGCTCAGAAGGGAATTTCTGAGGCACAGATTGAGAAACAGTTAGGCGAGTTCAAGACTGGCTTCCCGTTCCTGAAACTGGAGGCCGCAGCCGCCATCGGCAAGGGTATCATTGCCCCTACGGCAGGCGACCGCCAGCAGTATGTCGAAGCCTGGGAGCAGTATAAGGCCGCAGGTAAGAAGGTGGTGAAGTTTGTGCCCGCATCGGGTGCCGCCAGCCGCATGTTCAAGGACATGTTTGCCTTTGTCGATGCCAAGTACGACGTGCCCACCACCGACTTCGAGAAGAAATATTTCGACAACATCGAGAAGTTTGCCTTCTACAGCGAGCTCGATGCCGTATGCAAGAAGAACTGTGGCAAGGGTGTGAAGGAGCTGATGGCCGCCGGCGACTATAAGGCCGTGGCCGCCCAGATGCTGAAACCCGAGGGCCTGAACTACGGACAGCTGCCCAAGGGCTTGCTCCTGTTCCACAACTACTCCGAGGGTGCTCGCACGCCGATGGAGGAGCATCTGGTGGAGGGTGCGCTCTATGCCGCCTCGAACGGCGAGGCCCACGTCCACTTCACCGTGTCGCACGAGCACATGGAGCTGTTCAAGCAGAAGGTAGCCCAGAAGGCCGACTTCTATGCCCAGAAGTATGGGGTGAAGTACGACATCTCGTTCTCCGAGCAGAAGCCCTCTACCGACACCATTGCCGCCAACCCCGACGGCACCCCGTTCCGCAACAGCGACGGAAGCCTGCTGTTCCGTCCAGGTGGCCATGGAGCACTGATAGAGAACCTGAACGAGATTGATGCAGACATCATCTTCGTGAAGAATATCGACAACGTGGTGCCCGACCGTCTGAAGCAGGACACCGTGGAGTGGAAGCAGGTCATTGCCGGTGTGCTGGTCAGCCTGCAGAAGAGGGCCTTCGAGTATCTGCGCCTGCTGGATACGGGCAAGTACACGCACGAGCAGATTGAGGAGATGATTCGCTTCGTACAGCAAGACCTCTGCTGCCGCAAGAAGGACATCAAGGAGCTGGAGGATGCCGAGCTGGTCATCTACCTGCGCAAGAAGCTCAACCGCCCCATGCGTGTCTGCGGCGTGGTGAAGAATGTCGGCGAGCCTGGCGGCGGTCCGTTCCTCACCTACAACCAGGACGGCACCGTAAGTCTGCAGATTCTCGAGTCGAGCCAGATTGACAAGTCGAACAAGGAGTATATGGAGATGTTCATCAAGGGCACCCACTTCAACCCCGTCGACCTGGTATGCGCCGTGAAGGACTACAAGGGTCAGCCCTTCGACCTACCCAAGTATGTAGATCCCACCACGGGCTTCATCTCGCAGAAGTCGAAGAACGGCAAGGAGCTGCAGGCATTGGAGCTGCCTGGCCTCTGGAACGGAGCCATGAGCGACTGGTCGACCGTCTTCGTGGAAGTACCTCTGGCCACCTTCAATCCCGTCAAGACCGTCAACGACCTGCTGCGCGACCAGCATCAGTAATCATTTCCCCTCCTAAGTTAGGAGGGATTAGGGGAGGTCTGAACAAGTTTAGGACTTATCACCACACGGAGAAAATAAACAGCCCCGTTGTCATCGGTGTCATCGTCATCGTTGTCATCGGGGTTGTTTTGTGGACGGCAGGTTGTTGTTAAAATAATTCAAAACCTGCGAAAAACTCGTCAATGCCGCATTGGCATCAAAATTTTGCGCCCTCGCCTGCCAGTAAATTTTCCCTGCCCAGGCAGTAATTTCCCAGTAGGGAAGAGGTCGCGTGGCAAGGTGTGAAATGTAAAGAAAAATGAACCATAATATCGTCGCGTGGTGTATTACGTTTCGCGGCGTGGTGTATTACGTTTCGTGCAATTAGGGCAAGTCAGCCGATGACAGCGATGACACCGATGACGATGACACCGATGACAGTGGGGCTATTTATTTTCCCAAGTGCATAGCTATTTACAGAGCCATATTTATATATATAATATATTATATATAAAAATATGAACCAAAACGATGACAAATAAATGCCACTGTCATCGCTGTCATCGCTGTCATCGTCATCGTTCACAGGTATTAGCGTTTCTTTGTCAATTCGCTGATAATGCTAAGCAGCTTCTTATTGTTAAGCTGGTCTTCGAAGTTTACTGTCAGACCATCACAATCTTTACATAATTGCTCAAAGAACTTTTTAGCACAACTGATTTTCTTTATTTCTACCTTTTTCAGTTGCCCTTTCATGTCAACTCCCTTTGTTTCAAGAATGAGTTTCAACTCTTTGCTGCCATCCTTCTTGTTCACTATATACATGAAATCCGGGCTGTAGCTTTCCTTTGTGATTGTGGGAATAGAAATACTCCTTCTTGGTATCTTTCCGAAAACAACGACATCGTGTATGTCAGAATGTACCAGATTCTCCAGTTCCAGGTCACTGTCGTATGTGTAGGTATCGTACAGGTAGCGAGGAGCCACTTCTGAGTTGTCTATGTGGTCACCAATATAAGCTTGGGCTATATCATGATATGGCTCACCGTCTTCGTCAGTAAGTCTAGTGCGTTTTACCTCTACATTATCAGTTACCTGCTTGTAGCTGAACTGTTTCATGGTATTTTCCATCTTCCAATCCTTGATTTTATTGATAAGGCGGATTGCAGACTGGTCGTTTATCAATTCCTGGTTTAATGCTCCTGCGTGAGGAAATACCTGACACATAGCTTTGTGTAACATGCGGATAGGAACACTGGTTGCCCGATTAATCCGTTGCAGGAATTCTCCGTATGGAAGCCGATTGCCATGAACCTCATATTGTCCTCCTGTGCCAGACATGACAGTCATTTGCCCAGCCTCGCCAGCAACCACTCTTTCTCTCTTACTTGCTATCACTTCTGTCATAAATACGTCGTCTTTCAGCAACGACGGTAATGCTTGCTCCAGATTGTGTTCAATGGCAGGTTCCAAATAGAGGACATAACGACGATTTATCTTCATCCACAGGTCACGAAGTTCTTCAAACTGTTCTTTTCTTATCTTGATATTCTTCTTGTCCTTCTTGTTCCTGTTAATAATCTTGTTACCTAATCCTGTGTCTGCAAACTCTGGGTAAAGTTCATAAAGTTTGTGCAAGTTGGATTTGTTCACCAGACCATTGAAATCCACCATGTCATTTGCCATAAGGTCCATGACAAGTTTCTTCTCCGTAATGCCACGCTTTTTTGCAACTGCAATGATTAGCTCTGTAGGTATCTTGTCCGTAATGGCCAGCTTGTTTTTCCTGCCCCCGTTTATTTCATCCACGAGCTTTTCTGCAAAGTCCTTGTCATCATAGTCCACTATGTAATTCAAAGTGAATTCTTCTGAACTGCGATTGCCGTATTCGTCAACAGGCAAACGGAGTCCGCGACCAACTTCCTGTAATTTACTATTCTCAGAACCACTGGAGCGCAGTTTGCAAATAGTGAAGACATTGGGGTTGTCCCAACCCTCTCGCAGCGTCCATTTGGAGAAGATAAAACGGCAGGTATTCCATGAGCCATCTTCATGACGGAATCCCAGCAGCTGTTTCTTGTCGTGCAAGATAAGCTTTACTTGAGATGCCACCTCATCATCACTGCTCTGCTGGTCTTCTGCAAAATAGCCGGCATGACAATGATACAAATCCTTTAAGGTTGCCTCCAAATAGGAACGATATGCAGCAGAACATTTACTCCGCAGTTCAGCCTCGACCATCTCTTTCAGTATTTGCTCAAACCTGTCTGCCAACCAGCCATTCGTTCCGTTGGGACCTCTGTACGACCTGATACTGTCTATGAAGAACAATGCCAAAGTCTTTATCTTGCGTTCTTGCTCAAAGTTCGTGCGCTCAGTTTCGAAATGCCAGTGCAAGGCACGTCGGATCATATTCTCCTGATACGAGTCACCGTAGATGGACGGACAGAACTGTTCGCTGACATGGTATTCTCGGGTATTACTGAGTGTTATCTTTCCTTTCTCCACACTCTCAACACTTATCCCCTGCATTTCCTGAGGTGCCAACGTGATGGGATCGCCAGCCTGCAACGTCTCTGTCTTAGTTCCATATCGGAGGGTGACAGTCTTTTCCTTGTCATTTATTTCCACCACTTTGATACGTTCTTGTTGCCCTTCATCCAAATCAAAGTGTTCCTTTGCAACCCCCTTTATTAAATTCTGGCGGAATGACTGATAAGCATTCAGGTCGTAGAGCAGATTAAGATAGTCTTTCTTGGTCTCCTTCAGTTTGCCACGACCTATTGTATATTCTGGGAATGTGGCTCCAAAGCGTATGATGAGTTGTGGCTTCAGTTCCTCCAGAATGCTGCTGTACGCAGCTTGTTTGCGGGTAAAGCGGTGTGGTTCATCTATAATCACCACAGGCTTGGTTGCTTTGATCGCGTTCAAAGGGCGATAGAAGCCAAGCACACCAAAGTCGTAGTCGTCGCGTTTCATCATGGGAGCCGTTAGAAGTGCCATATTCATCAGGAGCACATATATCTTCTTCTTTTGTTGGTTTGAACCTGTCACATAGTCTTCTACCACGCTGGGGAAATATCTCTTTCCCTTCTTAGGTTTCAATGCCTCCAATACCCCAAGTTCCAAATCTGCCTGATAGCCGCAAGCATCCTTGAAGTGACGCTGCACATACAGGTCGCCCATAAACTGCTCCGTACCCGCCTTGATGGCGAGCGATGGCACGAACACCACAAACTTGTTCAGACCAAAGCGTTGATGCAACTCATAGATGGTCTTCGTATAAACATACGTCTTACCAGTACCCGTTTCCATCTTGATATCAAGGTTCAGCGGTCCCCCTTCATCCGGCTCCGCAAAATCCAAAGGGTAATCGGGTAGAAGCCGTTTCTTCACATCTATGATGCTCTGCTTTAGTCCTGCGGTGTCATCCGTCATGAGGGTTGGATTGGCATGTACATCATTGGATTTTTGCCATGTTGCGCCCTCCAACACCTCGCTTATTGCATCGACAGGCTGCTGCTGATGTTCCAGATTGTTTTGTAGTATCAGTTCCATAGTCAATAGCGGATGTCGATAGTTGGACGTTTGTCTCTCAACGAGTAGATGCTGGAACCGTTATTCTCCAACAGTTCTTTTTCGTTGTGACTGAAGCTATAGCCAAACAGTACGATGTAATCGGGATTGAACGAGGGGTCTTCCATATACAAAGTCTCTAACTCCCGCATATTATCAACCGAAAAACCTGAATCCGTCAAGTAAAGATGGTGACCGCAGAAAGTGGCTTTGTAGTCGCCGAGCATAATGTCCTTAGTCTTCGCCCCAAGACCATAGCCGTCTCTTAACAGCCAGGTAGTGATTACGGTCTCACGTCCGAACAGGTTCAGCGTATCGTCTGTGCTGAGAATGGTGTTCGGGTCGTAAGTCTCGAGTTTGTCCAATGTATTCTGAGGAACTTCTTCTATCGTATAGTGCTTGAAGCCGAGGTTGCCAACAAACAAAGGGTTCTCTTCTTTTGTCTTTTTGGCTGCACGCTTTATACGCTCAATGCCAACATAATCTAAAGTATGAGGATAGCCATTAGATTCAAGGAAATTAATGACTCTCCTGACTTTTTCCTTCTCACTCCCAGAAGTCATTTCTAATTTCCTATCTAAATCTTCTGGTAATTGTACTGCAATAAATTTGAGATTTGAACCTTTCGCATTTAATTGATTCACAGAGTCAGCTAGTGTTCCAGACCCAGAGAAGAAGTCCATACAAATAGAATCAGGCTCACTAGCTAATTCTATAACTTTTTTGATTAGATAAGTTGGTTTAGGAAAATCAAAAGTATCTTCCATCTTAAGTTTTCTCAATTCTGTTGAACCTTGTTCAGTTATAACTCCTGTTTCATCCCAAATGTCATCATCTTCATCATCATCTACAGTAAGAACATCTTCGAACCAAATGGTTTTTGCTTTATATGTTCCTTTTCTGTACTTCTCGAAAATCCCATACTCACCTGTACTTTTGATTCTGCCTACAATATTGCTATGATCTGTGTTGTCACCTATATTTTTCAACAATTTCTTTTTCCCCCATCTCCAGCAACTTTCTTCCTTTGCACTATTAAATGGAAGCACCTCTATTGGGTATTCCAGATTGCGCTCCAAGCTGATAGGGCAATATCCATTGTTGTCAATTACATTCGGATTTACATATATTGGATAGAAAAGGTTGGGACGATTGAATCTGCCATATTTAGGATTACGGTTTCTTAATTCCCTTTCCGAAAACTCGCTAATTGCATCTTTTTTAATGTCACCAGACAACTCTTTCTTGAGTTCATTAATAATTGCATTGTCACTTTTTATGTAGACCAATAGGTACTCATGTGTTTTTGCTAGTTGTTTATATGTTTGACCTCGTTTGTTAGATTGAACTATCACTTGTGAAAGGAAACAATCTTCTCCAAAAATGAAATCGCACAATTGTTTCAGATATGCTTGTTCGTTATCGTCAATGGATATAAATATAACTCCATCTTTCTTCAGCAGATCTTTTGCAAGCAAGAGCCGTGGCATCATAAATGTTAGCCAAGCAGCATGACTGGCTCTACGACCACTAGTCATAGCAATGATTTTTTCAGCCTCTTCATGGTTGATGCTGAGTTTCTGTTCCAATTCGTCAGCAGAGAAATTAAACCTGTCTTTATAGACAAAACCATCTGTACCGGTATTGTATGGTGGGTCGATGTATATACATTTCACCTGGCCGGAATAGCTCTTCACCAGATGCTGCAATGCATCCAAATTATCTCCACTAATATAGATGTTCTCACTATTAGCGTTCTCTGGCTTTGAGTTATGCTCTAAGTCAGGTCGGAGTACGGTAGTAGTGTCAAGAGATGACAGCATACGCGCATAGCTCTTACCCAGGAAGTCATAGCTGCGTCCTTCGCGTACTACATCGACCTGAGTCTCTATGGCTTCCCGAAACTTGTCAATGTCAAAGCATCCCTCATTGTCGAAACACTGAGGAAAAAATTCTTTCAATCCCGCTATCTCACGGGTCACGGAGGTGATAGCCTTGTTCTGCTCCACGATGTCTTTTACCATATCATAAATATGTATTAGGCAGCACAAGTCCTTGGTTTTATTACGGGCAATAAAACCAACAGCCATCCAAACATAGAAATAGCGCAGACCGCTTATCTCATTTGGAGGCTGTCGCATGCCCGTATTACCAGATAATCATGTCCACGCTATTAGCGCAGACATTAACGATTGTCTTTATGGTAATACAATTTGCAAACTGCGACATTTCCAAATGTACCAACAACATTAATGCTGTATTCATTTTACCCACTAAAATCATACCGCCACCCTGCGCTCAGGGACTTCCCACTGCCTCGCTGTTGAGGCTTCTGCCGTTTACGGCCATCGGCGATACTTGCTTGCAAAAGTACTAATTTTATGTGAAACAAGAAAATATCTTTGGAATTATTTGCGAATATCGGAATAAGTTCGTATCTTTGCAGCGTCAGAAATGACTAATCCGGTATTTGCCGTGTGGAGCAAGACAGGACCGACACTACTCCGTTATTAAAGGGTTGCTTAGGCAACTCTTTATTTGTTATACAGTTTCGTGAATGTCGCAATGAAATTCCTGTCAGCAAGAGTGCGGCGAGTTATGACCAGCATTTTGTTACCCTTGAAAATCATTATTTGACCCGCATCCGGGTTCCACTCAAAATACTTTTGGATTTGGAGTGCCAATAGTCGGGCATTGTAATCGGTAGACATGTTGAGCAAGATGTGATTTGACTGCCCTATTGACTCTATCAGACGATTTATGATTGAACTCCTGCCCTGAATTGTCTTTAAGTCATACATACGATATACTCCTTTGCGCTCGAAGATGAAGTCGGCTGTTCGTATGCCCTTGGGATTGGGGAGAATGAACACTCGATAGCCATGACTGACAGCCTTCTGCGCAGCATTCAATAGTGAAGGAAAATCGGCATCAGACTCGCTAATGGCACTAAAAATATCATCCTCATCTTTCACCGGCAGAAATTCTTTTCGCCGTGTAATGAGTTTAAGCTGATTAGTGAAATCTATGCCACGCAGAACATGAAGCCGTGCTAGTTCAAAGGCTATGTCGTTGCTGTATTTTGCGTTTTCTTTCATAGCTGCAAAAGTACGAAATTTCGACGAAACGAGAAAATATCTTTGGAATTATTTGCTTTTCAGCCAAATGCAAAGAAAAGCGAGCTTTCCTTTGTTTTTTTGCTCATTTTTTCGTACCTTTGCCGCTGATGAATTCGAAACTGCTGAAACTGGATGCTCCCTACAACGTGATATACGCTGGGGGAAGGGTGGGACGACACGTGGCCACACTGATGGTATGGAACGACGATGCGGAGATGACGGGCGGCATCGCCGACGCTGCTTCGTATCCCGTGATTGACGAAGGCGAGGAATTTCCTGCCGGCACGCTCTGCGACTGGGCCGAGCTGCACGACTGCCGAGTGCTCTGCCCGCCGGGAGGGACTAACCTGCTGTGGGTGTCGAAGATTATTCAGTACGACTTCCAGCAGCTGGAGCCCGCCGGAGCGGAGTATATCCTGGAGCGTATGAAGCTGCTCGGCTGCACCATCAAGATGCCTGTGGAGAAGACTGCCGAGGGCGAGGAGGTGCCGAAGATGGACTACCGGCTGTCGCTGAACGTATGGAAGCTGTCGGGGCCCGTAGGCAACGACAGCGAGGGCACGTTCCGTGTGAACACGATGAGCAGCCAGGGCTTCTATTTTGAGGCCGAGGGCACGCCCGACGAGGTGTACAGCGAGCTGCACTACCAGCTGATGGTGTATCTGGGCGCATTCTACGACGAGGTCATCAGCATCCGTTTCCACTCTGACGACGGCTATCTGGACGATGTGATAGCCCGCCTGAACCAAGCCCACCTCTGACTATGAAGACAACGCTTACAGGACTGGAGCCCATCCCCGTGGAGTATGTGTTGGGCATCGCACAGACGAAGGCTACGGCTGCCCAGCGCAAACCGTATGTGGAGCTGATCAGGCGCTGGGGCGAGGAGTCGGGTTGCGAGGCGGAGGCCCAGCAGCTGCTCCGTGGTCTGCGCGACGGTCAGGAGATTGACGTGCGGCAGATGCCTCGTGAGTTCACCCCTCGCTATCGCCAGCCTGAGGTGGCTGAAAGGCTGATAGAGATTGTGCGGCAGATAGACACGGTGATAGCCACCAAGCAGGACAACTGGACGTGGGCTCACGTGCTGAGGGTGATGACCGACGAGGGCATCCTGTTCAGAGTCACCGTCAACCGCTTTGACCAGCTGATATGCTCGATGGTTCCAGGACGTGGGCGCGACACGGTGCGCAAGAATGGCGATTATGCCTACCTGATGGGGCAGGAGGAGCCGTGGCCCATGTGGCCTCAGTCGTATCTGAATCCAAGGTTAAACCAAGAGCGCATAGTCTGCAATCAGATAGCCCTTCGGTTTGCTCCCTTGCTCAGTCGCAAGATACGGGAGGAGTTTTAATAGCCAAAAGACTGCCGAGAGTCTTCCGCCGTTTTCCATCCGTTTTCCGAACTTTTCCAATGTGCTGCCAACATCGTTCCGACCTGCAGTTATGGGGCGGAAGGTCTTGTTTCTACTATTATTTATAGCTAACTTTGCTGTTGCAAAATCAAATTATTCACAAGTAATAGTAAAGTTATGGAAAAAGCAAGAATGATTGCCATGAGCCGCAAGGCTCGCGCCCCCAAGGGGCAAGTTTACGAGTGTAAGCTCGAAGAGTTCGTTAACGTCACCCGCAGCGACGAGGTGGCAAGTATTATCACTCAGATTCGCCAAACGGACGATAAGGACGTTCGTCGCCAGTTGAAGGCACAGTTGCCCTTCCGCTGTCCTCACTACTTCCGTTTCCGCGACAACCATCGTTCGCAAGATGCCATCCTGCCCGAGGAGTTTACGTTTCAGACCTGCGTGGACATCGATGATGCCAGCCAGGTGGAGCAGGCCTTGCAACGCGCGTACCTTATAAATAATGAGGAGGGGCAGTGGCAGGGCATGCTGCTGCACGCAGAGTATTCGGCCTCGAAAAAGCTGCATCTGGACATCCGCATCCCTGTGGGCATGACCATCGAGGAGGCTCAGCAGGCCTACACGCAGGAGCTGGGCGTAGACTTCGATGCAGACTGCTGCTCGCCAGAGCGCATGATCTATATCGTTGACGAGGCCTCGCAGCTCTATACCAGCGATGACTGGCAGAGGCCGCTCCCTGACGATGAGATTGCCCTGCGCCGTAAAGCCTATCAGGAGCGCGGGCTCGATGTGGACGGCCGCTGTCTGACGAAGGTCGCCAGTGCCAGCGCCGATGCCGCCTCCAGTGCTGCCATCGATGACACCGATGACGATGACACCGATGACAACGGGGCTATTTATCCTGAAGACTATTGCGGCATCCCCTACGACAGGATTGTCGAGGAACTGGCCGACCAGCTGGGAGGTGCGCCAGAGCACGGCAACCGCAACGACTTCATCTTCACCATGGCCTGTCATCTGCGCCATGTCTGCAATGACGACCCGCAATGGATCCGCAGCATCATGCCCGACTATGGAGAGCAGCACGAGCGCGTCAGCGAAACCATCCGCAATGCCTGCAAGCGCAAGCAGACGGCAGCCATGAGCTAGAAGATGAAGCTCACGCTCGACCTCTGCCGCCGTCGTCAGAACATGGAGCAGGGGACTACTCGCGAGGCCCTGATGCGCGAGCCGCAGATGCCAGACCGGCTGCCGGCACCCCTGAGGGCAGCCATCTCGCGAGTGCCCGACCACTGCCGCGCAGCGATGGCCACCGCCATCTTTCCCGCATGGGCCACGAGGATGGGCGGCGTCAAACTGGAGTATGCCGACAACTCTGAGATGGAAGCCACGCTGATGTGCGTGCTGGTGGCACCGATGGCAACGGGAAAGTCGTGCATCAAGAAGCCCATCGACATCTGCCTGAAGGACATCGTGGCCCGCGACACCCTCTGCCGTGAGCAGGAGCAGCTGTGGAAGGACGAGCAAAATGCGCGTGCAGCCAACAAGAAAGGCGCTGAGCGACCCAAGGACATCTGCATCCAGGTGGTAGACTCCGACATGACCAATGCGGCCTTCACCCAGCGGCTGGCCGATGCCGAGCGGGCTGGTCACAAGTGCCTCTATACGCGCATGGACGAGGTGGAGATGCTCTCGAAGATGGCCGGTGGCAGCTCCAGGGAGATGGTGAGCCGCGTCATCTGCCGCAACTTCGATACCGATATGTACGGGCAGGAGCGAGTAGGAGCCCAGTCGGTGACGGCCAGAGCACCCATGCGATGGTGCTGGAATGCAAGCACTACGCCAGCTGCGGCCATCCGTTTCTTCCGCAAGAACGTGAACGACGGCACCGTGTCGAGACTGAACTTCTGCACTATCCCCTCCATAGACGACAACGGCCACATACCCGTCTATAAACGCTACGACGAGAAGTACGAACAGCGGCTGCTGCCCTACCTGCAGATGCTCGACGAGGCTCGCGGGCTCATCGTCTGTCCTCAGGCCAAGCGCATGGCCGACGACCTCTGCGTGCTGGGAGCCGAACGGGCCGCCCTCTTCGACGACGATGGCTATCGCATCATGGCACGCCGTGCTGCTGTCATCGCATTTCGCAAGGCCTGCATCCTCTACGTGATGAACGGTATGAAGTGGTCGCGCGATATTGAGGACTTCTGCCGCTATTCGTTCGATTACGACATGTGGGTGAAGATGTCGCTCTTCAGCGAGGCCCTTGACGAGGACATGGAGATAGAGCGCAAGGTGAGCCGCGGAGGCATGGCCAACATGCTTGACCTGTTGGCCGACGAGTTCACACGCGAGGAATGCCGCTCCATGCGCATCCAGCAGGGCAAGCGCAATCCCAACCCCAAGGATCAGCTGGCGCAATGGACCAAGCGCGGATTCATCGTCTGGCAGGAAGACACGAAGAAGTATAGGAAAACCGACAAGTATCTCTCAAGCCATGCGGCTTGAGGGATACTGAAGGAGTACTTTTTTTACGGCAAATGAAAAAAGTCGCCCTTTTGTTTGGCGGTTTCGCAAAAAAGACGTACTTTTGCAGGCGATTTTTAGAAAACAGCAACAAAATGAGAAGTTTCAATCTGATTAGCAACCTGATTATTATTCGACTGCGTAAAGTGGTCGGAAGTGATAAGGCGTGCATGTAATTTGAAGATATAAAGCAAACGACGATAAGGGCCTTTCTCACTTCCGAGTGTGGAGGGCTTTTTTCGTAGTCGTATGACCGAGACATAAAAATTTTTAACGACACAATAAAAAACAGAACTAAGATGAACGACAGATTGTTTATTTTCGACACGACGCTCCGTGACGGCGAGCAGGTGCCTGGGTGCCAGCTCAACACCGTAGAAAAGATTCAGGTGGCCAAGGCGCTTGAGCTGTTGGGTGTCGATGTGATTGAAGCAGGATTTCCTGTATCGAGCCCTGGCGACTTCCACTCGGTGATCGAGATTTCGAAAGCCGTCACGTGGCCCACCATTTGTGCACTGACGCGAGCCGTAGAGCACGACATCGATGTGGCTAACGAGGCCCTGCAGTATGCCAAGCACAAGCGCATACACACGGGTATCGGCACCAGCGACGAGCATATCAAGTACAAATTCAACTCTACGCGCGAAGAGATTATAGAGCGCGCCGTCCGTGCTACGAAGTATGCCAAGCGCTATGTCGAGGACGTGGAGTTCTACTGCGAGGATGCAGGGCGTACGGACAACGAGTATCTGGCACAGGTGGTAGAGGCTGTCATCAAGGCTGGTGCCACCGTGGTGAACATACCCGATACGACAGGCTACTGTCTGCCGCAGGAGTACTACGAGAAGATAAAATATCTGAAGGAGCACGTGGACGGCATCGACCGCGCCGTCATCTCCACCCACTGCCACAACGACCTGGGCATGGCTACGGCCAACACCTTTAATGGCGTGATGGCGGGTGCCCGTCAGGTGGAGGTGACCATCAACGGCATCGGAGAGCGTGCCGGCAATACCTCGCTCGAAGAGATAGCCATGATACTGAAGTGCCATCACGCGCTGGGCATCGACACCAATATCAATACGACGAAAATCTATCCCACGAGCCGCATGGTGTCGAGCCTGATGAATATGCCCGTGCAGCCCAACAAGGCTATCGTAGGCCGCAACGCCTTTGCACACTCCAGCGGTATCCATCAGGACGGTGTGCTGAAGAATGTGCATACCTATGAAATCATGGACCCCAAGGATGTGGGCATCGACGACAACTCCATCGTGCTGACAGCGCGCTCTGGGCGTGCCGCCCTGAAATACCGACTGATGGTAAACGGAGTGGAACTCAGCGAGGAGAAACTGGATAAGGTATATGAGAATTTCCTCCAGTTGGCTGACAAGAAGAAAGAGGTGACGGATGTCGACGTGCTGATGCTGGCTGGTGCTGACACCGCCGAGGCGCATGCCGTGAAGCTCGACTTCCTGCAGGTGACGACGGGTAAGGGTGTGAAGAGTGTAGCCTCGATCGGACTGGACATCTCGAATCAGAAGTTTGAGGCTGCTGCATCGGGCAACGGACCTGTCGATGCTGCCATCAAGGCACTCAAGAAGATTATCCAGAAGCAGATGACGCTGAAGGAGTTTACTATTCAGGCTATCTCGAAAGGCTCCGACGACGTGGGTAAGGTGCACATGCAGGTGGAGTACGACGGCAGTCTCTACTACGGCTTTGGTGCCAACACCGACATCGTGACGGCTTCTGTGGAGGCTTATATTGACTGTATTAACAAGTTTAAGCATTAAGAGCTATGAATACACTATTCGACAAGATATGGGACAAGCACGTGGTGCAGGTAGTAGACGACGGTCCCACACAACTGTATATTGATCGCCTCTATTGTCACGAGGTGACCTCACCACAGGCCTTCGAGGGCATGAGAACCAGAGGGCTGAAGTGCTTCCGTCCTGAGCAGATTGTCTGCATGCCCGATCATAACACCCCTACGCACGACCAGGACAAACCCATCGAGGACCCTGTCAGTGCCAAGCAGGTGGCTACGCTGGCCAAGAATGCCCAGGACTTCGGTCTGACCCACTTTGCCATGAACACGCGCGACAATGGCATCATACACGTGGTGGGACCTGAAAAGGGACTGTCGCTGCCGGGCATGACCATCGTATGTGGCGACAGCCATACTTCGACACATGGTGCTGTGGGGGCAGTAGCCTTTGGCATCGGCACCTCAGAGGTGGAGATGGTGATGGCCTCGCAATGTATCCTGCAGCAGAAGCCCAAGTCGATGCGCATCACCATCAACGGACAGCTGCAAAAGGGGGTGACAGCCAAGGATGTGGCACTCTATCTGATGAGTCAGCTCACCACTTCAGGAGCTACAGGCTACTTCGTCGAGTATAGCGGCGAGGTGGTGCGCAACTTCTCCATGGAGGGCCGCCTGACACTCTGCAACCTCTCGATAGAGATGGGTGCCCGTGGTGGTTTTGTGGCTCCAGACGAGGTGACCTTTGCCTATCTGAAAGGTAGGGAGTATGCCCCCAAGGGCGAGGCGTGGGATCAAGCCGTAGCCTATTGGAAGACACTACGGAGCGACGACGATGCCGTGTTTGATAAGGAACTGACGTTCAGCGCCGAAGACATCGAGCCGCGAGTGACTTACGGCACGAATCCAGGCATGGGCATAGGCATCACACAGGCTATTCCGCAGACGGCAGCCGAGGCCAGAATGCCTGAGGCAGGATTCCAGAAAGCACTTGACTATATGGGATTCAAGGCTGGCGAACGGCTGTTGGGAAAGAAGATAGACTACGTCTTCTTGGGCGCTTGCACCAATGGACGTATCGAGGACTTCCGCGCCTTTGCCTCTATCGTCAAGGGTAGGAAGAAGGCTGCCGATGTCGTTGCCTGGCTCGTGCCGGGCTCATGGGCGGTAGAGCAGCAGATTCGTCAGGAGGGACTGGACAAGGTGCTCGCCGAGGCGGGCTTCGAGATCCGACAGCCTGGCTGTTCGGCCTGTCTGGCCATGAATGACGACAAGGTGCCTGCGGGCAAGTATGCCGTCTCTACCTCCAACCGCAACTTCGAGGGGCGTCAGGGACCAGGCTCGCGCACCATCCTTTGCTCGCCACTTGTGGCTGCAGCAGCTGCCGTAACTGGAGTAATCACCGATCCACGTACACTATTATGAAACAGAAATTCAATATCATCACCAGCACCTGCGTTCCCCTGCCGTTGGAGAACGTAGACACCGACCAGATTATCCCAGCCCGCTTCCTCAAGGCAACCACCAAGGAGGAGAAGTTTTTTGGTGACAACCTCTTCCGCGACTGGCGATACCATGCTGACGGCACGCTGAACAAGGATTTCGTGCTCAACAATCCTACCTACGGAGGCTGTATCCTCGTGGCTGGCAAGAACTTCGGTTCAGGCTCCAGTCGTGAGCATGCGGCATGGGCCATTGCGGGCTACGGATTCCGCGTGGTCATCAGCTCGTTCTTTGCGGATATCCATAAAAATAATGAACTGAACAACTTCGTGCTGCCTGTCGTGGTGACAGAGGATTTCCTCGCAGAACTCTTCGACAGCATCCGTCAAGACCCCAAGATGGAGGTGGAGGTGGACCTGCCTCGCCAGACGGTGACCAACAAGGCCACGGGACGGCAGGAGCACTTCGACATCAACGGCTATAAGAAGCATTGTCTGATGAACGGATTGGACGACATCGACTTCCTGGTGGAAAACAAAGACAAGATAGAACAATGGGAACAGCGCAACAAGTAAACAGCTACCAGCGCATACCGCCCTTCGTCGAGATCATGGACTCCACGCTGCGCGACGGCGAGCAGACCAACGGGGTGTCATTCCTGCCGCACGAGAAGCTGGTCATGGCGCGCAAGCTGTTGCACGACCTGAATGTAGACCGCATTGAGGTGGCTTCGGCTCGTGTCAGCGAGGGTGAAAAAGAGGCGGTGAGCATGATTTGCCGTGCTGCCGCCCAGGTGGGCAAGCTCGATAGGGTAGAGGTGTTGGGATTTGTTGACGGCGGCAAGTCGATAGACTGGATTGCCGATTGTGGCGGTAAAGTCATCAACCTGCTGGCCAAGGGCTCACTCAAGCATTGCACCCATCAGCTGCACAAGACCCCAGAGGAGCATATTGCCGACATACGTCGCGAGATAGCTTATGCACACGAGAAAGGACTGAGCGTCAACCTCTATCTAGAGGACTGGTCGAACGGTATGAAGGACTCGCCCGACTATGTCTATCAGCTCATGGATGCGCTATCGGTAATGTGTGGAGAGAGGGTGGCGGTGAGGCGCTTCATGCTGCCCGACACCTTAGGCGTGATGAATCCCCTGCAGGTGATTGAGTACTTCCGCAAGATGATCAAGCGCTATCCAGAAGTGCACTTCGACTTCCATGCCCATAACGACTACGACTTGGCGGTCTCTAACTCGCTGGCTGCCGTGCTCAGCGGTGCCAAGGGACTGCACGTCACCGTCAACGGCCTGGGAGAGCGTTGTGGCAATGCTCCGCTGGCCTCCGTACAGGCTATCCTGAAAGACCAGTTCCACGCCAAGACCAACATTGTGGAGAGCCAGCTCAACGACCTCTCGCGCATGGTGGAGAGCTTCAGCGGCATCAGCGTAGCTCCCAACCAGCCTATCGTGGGCGAGAATGTGTTCACACAGGTGGCGGGCGTTCATGCCGACGGCGACTCGAAGGACAACCTCTACTACAACGAGCTGATGCCTGAGCGGTTTGGACGCAAGCGGGAGTATGCCTTAGGCAAGAATTCTGGGCGCGCCAACATTGCCAAAAACCTGGAGGAGCTCGGACTGGAGCTGACTCAGGAGCAGACGCGTCGCGTCACACAGCGCATCACGGAGCTTGGCGACAGAAAGGAGATCGTGACCCAGGAAGACCTTCCCTATATCGTAGCCGATGTGCTGAAACACGACGGCTCTGAAGACAAGGTGCGACTGGTGAGCTATCAGGTGTCGACGGCCTATGGTTTGAAGCCTGGTGCCAACGTGCGGGTGGAGATCAACGGACGGCAGTATGAGGCTGGTGCTACGGGCGACGGACAGTACGATGCCTTCGTCAAGGCCCTGCGCTTCATCTATCGCAAGTACCTTGGTCGCACGTTTCCTATCCTCGCCAACTATCAGGTGTCTATCCCCCCTGGCGGACGTACGGATGCCTTGGTGCAGACGGTGATTTCGTGGCACTATCACGACGGGCTGTTGCGTACCCGAGGGCTGGATGCCGACCAGACGGAAGCCGCCATCAAGGCTACCTTCAAGATGCTGAACATCGTGGAGAATGACTTTGCAAAATGAATTACTAAAAAGTTTAAAATATGAAACTAAAGATTGCTGTTTTGCCTGGTGATGGTATCGGGCCGGAGATTATGAAACAAGGTGTGGCCGTGATGGACGCTATAGCCCAGAAGTGCGGACACGAGTTTGAATACGAGGAGGCACTCGTGGGTGCTTGCGCCATCGAGGCGTGTGGCGACGCTTATCCCGCTGCTACCCACGACGTATGCATGCGGGCTGATGCCGTGCTGTTTGCGGCGGTGGGCGACTTGAAGTACGACAACAACCCCACGCTGAAGATGCGTCCTGAAACGGGACTGCTGGCTATGCGCAAAAAGCTGGGCCTCTATGCCAATGTGCGCCCTGTGGCTACGTTCGACTGTCTGCTGCACAAGTCGCCGCTGAAGGAGGAACTGCTTCGTGGCGCTGACTTCGTGGTCATCCGCGAGCTGACGGGCGGCATGTATTTTGGCGAGAAATACCAGGATAACGACAAGGCATTCGATACGAACGTCTATACGCGTCCTGAGATTGAGCGAATCCTGAAGGTGGCCTTCGAGATGGCGATGTCGAGACACAAGCACCTGACGGTGGTCGACAAGGCCAACGTGCTGGCTTCGAGTCGTCTGTGGCGGCAGATCGCCAAGGAGATGGAGTCGCAGTATCCTGAGGTAACCACTGACTATATGTTTATCGACAATGCTTCCATGCGCGTGCTGACGGAGCCACGGTTCTTCGATGTCATCGTGACGGAGAATACCTTTGGTGACATCCTGACCGATGAGACCTCGTGTATCACGGGCTCGATGGGACTGCAGCCCTCGTCGTCGTTGGGCGAGCATACGCCGCTGTTCGAACCTGTGCATGGCTCGTGGCCGCAGGCTGCCGGACAGAATATCGCCAACCCGCTGGCACAGATTCTCTCGGCAGCCATGCTATTGGAGCATTTCGGACTGAATAAGGAGGGCGCACTGGTCCGCCAGGCTGTCAATGCCTCGCTCGATGCCAATGTGCGTACGCCCGAAATCCAGGTGGAGGGTGGTGCTAAATATGGTACGAAGGAAGTGGGTCAGTGGATTGTGGATTATATCTTAAAGGCATGATACGACTCGCTCATCTCCATCCGCTCCTTAGGGCCTCGCGCGTCCTCGTGCTGTTGGTTGCGATGTTTTCGCAACTCCCTCTCCACGCCCAGGATACCCAGCGCTGGCGCGACTCGCTGACGGTGCTCAACCGATTGATAGCTGAAAGTCCCTGGTCTACCGATCTGCATCTGCGCAAGGCTACGGCCAACCTCGAACTGAAGCAGTGGCAATATGCTGCCGATGAGTATGCGCTCATCCTTCAGCATGAGCCACGCAATCCCGCAGCTCTCTTCTACAGGGCCTATGCCAACACGCATCTGCGCCGCTTTGACCTGGCTCGTAACGACTTGAACGACCTGCTGGTATTCCTGCCTCGCCACTTCGAGGCCCGCTTGTCGTTAGCGGTCGTGCTGCAACGGATGGGGCGCAAGCAGGATGCCCTCGATCAGCTGAATCAGACCATCGAGATGCATACGGACTCTGCTGTGGCCTATGCCGCCCGTGCCAATCTGGAGCGTGACATGAAGCAGGACGAGGCTGCCCTCTACGACTGGCGCCGGGCAGAGTTGCTTGCTCCTCGCGACCCTTTATATGTGGTGTCGCACGTAGACCTGCTGCTGGTGCTCGAGCGCCGCGAGGAAGCGCGGCGGGTGCTCGATGATGCGGTGCAGCGTGGCATCCCTCGTGGAATGTTGAACGAATGGTTCCAGAAGACTAAACGTCGATGATATGAGGAGAAAGAAGAAACATCCCTCTAAGCTGCAGTTCTTCGTTGGATTCTTTGCCATCGTGGCCGCACTTGCTGTTGTCAGGCATCTGCCTTCTGGCACCGACGATGCGCAGAATGCGGCTATCGCTGCTCCGTTGAAGTCGACCGGCCATCGCATCCTCTCTGTGCCAAGCTATAGGGATGCTTTCCCCGATGCCCAGGATGTGCAGATTGTAGCCGCTGAGCGGTGGGGCGTGCGACCTGTCAAGAATCGCGATGATGCCGAGAAACGCAAGAAGGAACTGGTGTATGTGGGCGAAAGCCCTTACTATCATGTCGACCGGCTCAGCAACAGCATCCCGTATCTGGTGCCTCGCGCTGCCATCCTGTTGCAAGACATCGGACAGGCCTTCTACGACAGTCTCTATGTCAAGGATGTACCACTCAATAAGATTATCGTCACCAGCGTGCTGCGGTCGATGGACGATGTGGCACGCCTGCAACGCCACAACCCGAATGCTACGGAGCGGTCGTGCCATCTCTTCGGCACCACCTTCGACATCTGCTATAACCGTTATCATCCTGTCAGCCAGCCCGTGCGCGACGACACGCTGAAATGGGTGCTTTCCGAAGTGTTGCGCGACAAGCGCGAGGAAGGACGCTGCTATGTCAAGTATGAGGTCAAGCAAGGATGTTTCCACCTTACGGTGCGATAATTCCGGCTTTCAAGGGTAGAAAAGAAGGACGAAAATAGTGAAAAATGAGCTCTGGAAGGAAAAAACTCCAATAAAATTTGTTTATTTGCTCACTTATTCGTACCTTTGCAGCCGCAAATTGCAAAAATAGTTTTTTTAATCATTTAAAGTAGTATGAATCAATACGAAACCGTTTTCATTTTGACTCCCGTTTTGTCTGATGAACAGATGAAGGAAACGGTCGCTAAGTTCAAGAATACTCTGACCGAAAAGGGTGCAGAGATTCTGAGTGAAGAGACCTGGGGACTGAAGAAGATGGCTTATGCTATTCAGAAGAAGTCGACAGGTTTCTACTGCCTGTTAGAGTTCAAGGCTGAGCCATCAGTAGTAAAGGTGCTGGAGACTGCCTATCGTCGTGACGAGAAGGTGATTCGTTTCCAGACTGTAAAGCTTGACAAGTATGCCATCGAGTATGCTGAGAAGCGTCGTAACAAACTTGGTAACAAAGAGGAGGCTTAAACTATGGCACAAGAATCAGAAATCCGCTATTTGAACGCTCCTTCTATCGACACGAAGAAGAAGAAGTACTGCCGCTTCAAGAAGAGCGGTATCAAGTACATTGACTACAAGGATCCCGAGTTCCTGAAGAAGTTCCTGAACGAGCAGGGCAAGATTCTGCCTCGTCGTATCACCGGTACCTCTCTGAAGTATCAGCGCCGTGTGGCTCAGGCCGTTAAGCGTGCCCGCCAGATTGCTCTGCTGCCTTA
>JAEEGJ010002077.1_pt1 | contig 149499 bp, 132 predicted proteins | sample 8958761 | NCBI WGS metagenome assembly JAEEGJ01 (sample SAMN16246546, study PRJNA631951) | gut metagenome | biome: gut microbiome; feature: rumen; material: RS-attached | host: Bos | place: Iran: Karaj | collected 2018-10
TATGACCGGTGTAGATCTGATTATTGATGATACACCTGAAGCTGTAGTAATTTCCGGATTTGATCCGATTCGTCGTGAAGTTGCACGTATAGCTCTTGAGAAGCTTATTGTGGACGGACGTATCCATCCCGCAAGAATTGAGGAGATGGTTGAGAAGGCACAGAAAGAAGTTGCTGCCAAGATCAAAGAAGAAGGTGAGAATGCTGCGATTGAGGCAGGTGTTCACGGCCTTCATCCCGAAGTTATCAAGATTCTTGGACGTATGAAGTTCAGAACCAGCTATGGACAGAACTGTCTTAAGCATTCTGTTGAAGTAGCACAGCTTTGCGGCTTATTGGCATCAGAGCTTGGACTCGATGTTAGGGTTGCAAAGAGAGCAGGTCTTTTACATGATATCGGTAAAGCTGTTGACCATGAGCTTGAAGGCTCACATATTCAGCTTGGTGTAGATATTTGTAGAAAGTACAAAGAGTCACAGGTTGTTATCAATGCTGTCGAGGCTCACCACGGTGACGTGGAACCCCAGTCACTTATCGCTGTACTTGTACAGGCTGCTGATACTATTTCTTCAGCAAGACCCGGTGCAAGAAGAGAAACACTTGAAACTTACACATCTAGACTTAAAGAACTCGAAGATATCACCAATAGCTTTAAGGGTGTTGATCATTCATTTGCTATTCAGGCAGGTAGAGAAGTCAGAGTAATGGTTGTTCCTGAGCAGGTTTCAGATTCTGACATGGTGCTCATGGCTCGCGATATTGCCAAGAAGATCGAGGACGAGATGGAATATCCCGGACAGATCAAGGTTAATATCATAAGAGAGAGCAGAGCAACAGATTATGCTAAATAATAATGTTTGTCGTTATTATTGGCCACCAAATTTGAAAATGTAGTGGAGAGGCTACTTTGCGAGATGCAAAGTGGCCTCTTTTAAGTTGTGGCTTAAGTTTTTCTTTATTATTTTAGGGTTGTAAACATAGGTTGTGGGCAATATAATTAGTATATGTTTAAAAAGGGTTTTTTGCCCCATAATAAAATAATGCTGACGAAAGGAATGAGACTATGCACGAATCCGGAGAAGATTATATCGAGACAATATACCTTTTAAAGAAGAGAAACGGATCGGTCAGGTCTATAGATGTAGCCAACGAGCTTAACTATTCAAGGCCAAGTGTTTCCAGAGCAGTAGGTTTATTAAAAGATAGCGGGCTTCTTACTGTAGAAGATGACGGAGAGCTTGTTCTTACCGATGAAGGAGTTAAGACAGCCAAGGCTGTTTATGAGAAACACACCAATCTCACTAAATTCCTTATGATGACTGCAGGAGTTGACGCTGAGACAGCCGAGACAGATGCATGTAGGATTGAGCATATTATTAGTCCGCAGACCTTTAAAGGTATTAAGAAATTTATTAAAGAGCACAAGATTTGACTTCGCAGGCTGCCTCGTATTATCGTGGCAGCCTTTTAATCAATATTAGAGATTTTTGAAAACAGAGGATTATTATGTTACCGGAAAGCTTTAAAGAGAGGATGAAAGAGTTCCTCGGTGATGAATATGATGCATTTATCACTGCTTTTGAAGAAGATAAAAGATACCATGCACTTAGAGCTAATACTTTAAAATGTAATAAGGAGTTTATAGAAAAACAGGAGTATATTACAGGTAATGTCCCGTGGGAAGATACGGGATTTTATTATGCAGGCGAAGCTACTCCGGGTAAACATCCTTATCATGAAGCCGGGTTATATTATATTCAGGAACCAAGTGCTATGGCCCCTGTAAGCTATCTCGATGTTCATCCGGGTGAAAAGATACTTGATCTTTGCGCTGCTCCCGGAGGAAAAACAACTCAGATCGCATGTAAACTTCAGGGACAAGGCCTTCTTGTAACTAATGAGATCAATAGGGACAGAGCTAAGATATTATCTCTGAATATAGAGAGACTTGGCGTTTCTAATGCTATGGTTCTTAATGAGACACCACAGCATTTATCAGAGGTTTTTGAGGGATACTTTGATAAGATCTTAATTGACGCACCATGTTCCGGTGAGGGAATGTTTAGAAAAAACGACAATGCCGCAGATGAATGGAGCTATGAGAACGTGCTTGCCTGTGCGGTAAGACAGTCTGAGATTTTGGACTATGCATCAAAGATGCTGCTTCCCGGCGGGCATATGGTTTACTCCACCTGTACTTTTTCAAGAGAAGAAAATGAAGACAATATAGAAGCTTTTTTGACAAGACATTCTGATTTTAAAGAGGTGGAGAGACGAAGATTATGGCCGCATAAGGATAATGGCGAGGGACATTTTCTGTGCGTCCTACAAAGAGAAGGTGAACTTATAAGCGATAGTAAGTATATTCCGGGAGGAAGGAACGTTCCTGTCAAAAAAGATCTTCTGAAACCCTTTTATACTTTCTGCGAAGAGGCGCTTAAGAAGGGCGTTTTGGAGAATCTTCTTGACTCAAAGAGTATTATCATATTTGGCAAACAGATTTATCTAATCCCTGCCAATATGCCTAGTGTAAACGGTCTTAAAGTTTTGAGACCGGGGCTTCATCTTGGCGAGATTGTAAAAGACAGATTTGAACCCAATCATGCGCTGGCTCTTTTTCTAAAACCTGAACAGGTAAATGTGACCTACGATATTCCTTCTGATTCTGAGGAGATAAAGTCATATCTAAACGGACAGACTCTAAGGGTTTTGAGCGAATTAAAAAAGGGATGGTGCCTTATAACCACAGATGGCTACAGCATTGGATGGGGCAAATATGCCGGAGGAATGATCAAGAATCATTACCCTAAGGGGCTTAGAATTAATTATTGATAATAATGAATAATGGGAAGAGTGTATGAGAAAGTTACTTACCTATCTTAAGGAATACAAAAAAGAAACTATATTTGGTCCTTTGTTTAAACTCCTTGAAGCTTCATTTGAACTTCTTGTTCCGCTTGTTATCGCTTCAATGATAGATAAAGGAATTACTGCAGGAGACAGAACCTACGTACTAAAAATGTGCGGCGTATTGGTGGCGCTTTGCTTTATCGGCTTTATTACGGCTGTGACAGCACAGTATTTTGCCGCAAAGGCTGCAGCGGGATTTGCCAGAAAGGTAAAAAGAGCTCTTTTTGCCAATATACAGAGCCTGTCTTTTTCTGATATGGACAGGGTTGGGACATCTGCAATGATCACGCGTATGACCAGTGATATAAATCAGGTGCAACAGGGTGTCAATCTTACGATAAGACTTGTTTTAAGATCGCCTTTTGTTGTTTTTGGCGCAATGATCATGGCATTTACCATTGATTTTAGGCAGGCGATGATCTTTGTGGTTACGATCATAATGCTCTTTGCTGTTGTTGCTGCAATTATGGCGTTTAACATCCCCGGTTATGGACGGATACAAAAGGGGCTTGATAAGCTTCTTGGACTTACCAGAGAAAACCACACGGGTGTTAGAGTAATACGTGCTTTTGGCCTTGAGAATAAAGAAAAAGAGGAGTTTCATAAAAGCAATAATGAGCTTATGAAGCTTCAGGAATTTGTGGGCGGCGTTAGCGCTCTCATGAATCCTGTAACTTTTGTCATACTGAATCTTGCGATTGCTATTCTTATTTATAAGAGTGCTTTTCTTGTAAATAACGGAGAGCTTACAAGAGGTCAGGTGGTTGCTCTTTATAATTATATGTCTCAGATCCTTATTGAGCTTATTAAGCTTGCAAACCTTGTTATTACAATTACCAAGGCAATTGCTTCCGGAGACAGAGTACAGGAGCTTCTTGAACTTAAGTCTTCGATGCAGGACGGAGATGACGAAACTTTTGAAAATACAGATACTCAGATAGAATTCAAAGATGCTTGCATGCGCTATGCGGGAGATAGTGAAGATTCTCTTGAACATGTAAGCTTTGATGTTAAACGCGGCGAAAAAATAGGCGTTATCGGAGGAACAGGAAGCGGTAAATCTACATTGATTAATCTTATCCCAAGGTTTTACGATGTACGAGAGGGCGCGGTTCTTATTGACGGAAAAGATGTTAAGAACTACAAGCTTGAGGCTCTTAGGGAGAAAATTGGCATAGTCCCTCAGAAGGCAGTTCTTTTCCACGGAACCATTCGCGATAATATGCGCTGGGGAAATGCGGGTGCAACTGATGAAGATATATATGAAGCTCTTAAGATCGCTCAGGCGGAGGAAATTGTAAGAGGCAAAGAAAACGGACTTGATCATATGGTTTCACAGGGCGGAAAGAACTTTTCCGGTGGTCAGAAGCAGAGACTTACAATTGCCAGAGCTCTTGTAAAAAAGCCGGAGATACTGATACTTGATGACAGCGCATCAGCCCTTGATTTTCTGACGGATAAGAATCTCAGACATGCTATAGCGGATATGGAGAATGCGCCTACAACATTTATAGTTTCACAGAGAACCTCATCGGTTCATGATTGCGACAAGATAATAGTTCTTGATAACGGTGCAGTTGCCGGTATCGGAACCCACGATGAGCTTCTTTCTTGCTGCGAGCTATACAAAGAGATATATGATTCTCAGTACAAGCAGGAGGGAGCGGTATGAAAAAGAATACATTAAGAAAAGTACTTTCCCATGCGGGTAAATACCGTGGACTTATCTTTTTATCCATGATACTGGCAGTACTTACGGCTACTTTGTCTTTGTATGTGCCTATTCTTGCGGGTAATGCTGTTGACTGCATTGTCGGCAAGGCGGATGTGGATTTTAAAGGCGTATCATTTATCCTGTTTAAAATGCTTATTGTGATCGGTGTTACTGCTGTTTCACAGTGGATAATGAATAAGGCTAATAACGCAGTTACCTTTAAGGTTGTAAGAGATGTAAGAGCAGAGGCGTTTGATAAGCTTCAAAGCCTTCCTTTTGAGTACCTTGATAAGGTCAAGACAGGTGATATTGTCAGTAGGATAATAGCTGATGTGGATCTTTTTTCTGATGGATTATTAATGGGATTTACTCAGTTGTTTACCGGAATAGTCACTATAGTAGGAACACTTCTGTTTATGTTCTATCTTAATTTTAGGATAGCAATAGTAGTTGTTGCGCTTACTCCGTTGTCATTATTACTTGCAAGATTTATTGCAAATAAGTCTTTTGAATTGTTCAAAAGACAGAGCGAGGCAAGATCTGAACAGACGGGCTTTATAGATGAGATGATAGGAAATATGTCCGTGGTTAAGGCATTTGCTCATGAAGATGAGAATATGGTTGCCTTTGATGATACCAATGACAGGCTTTTTGATGCTTCCGTCAAAGCCGTATTTGTTTCTGCCATTACAAACCCGGGGACAAGATTTATCAATAACCTGGTCTATGCTGCGGTTGCTTTGTTTGGAGCGTTTGCATGTATTTCAGGAAGGATGACAGTAGGTGGTCTTACTATTTTTCTGAGCTATGCGACACAGTATACCAAGCCTTTTAATGAAATCTCAGGTGTTGTAACTGAACTTCAAAATGCTCTTGCCTGCGCAGAGAGGGTATTTGCTCTTATTGAAGAAAAGCCGGAAGTTGCTGATTCTAAGGATGCTCCTGCGGATTTTACGCCGGATGGAAATATCTGCATTCAGGATGTTGCATTTTCTTATGATAAAAACAAGAGTCTTATTGAAGACCTTGATCTTGATATCAAAAAAGGGCAAAGGGTTGCCATAGTAGGTCCCACGGGAAGCGGTAAGACGACCCTTATTAATCTACTTATGAGATTCTATGATGTTGATAAGGGTAAGATCACTATTGACGGAACTGATATCAGAGATATTAAAAGAGCTGATCTTAGAAATAACTTCGGAATGGTACTTCAGGAGACTTGGCTTAGAAGCGGAACCATAAAAGAGAATATCACTCTTGGAAGAGAAGGCTTTACAGATGAAGAGATAATTGAAGCAGCCAAGGCTTCTCACGCTCACAGCTTTATTAAAAGGCTTCCTGATGGCTATAACACCGTTATCTCAGAGAATGGGGGCAATCTCTCACAGGGCCAGAAGCAGCTTTTGTGTATTACAAGAGTAATGCTTAATATTCCTCCTATGTTGATCCTTGATGAAGCGACGTCATCAATAGATACAAGTACAGAGATAAGGATACAGAAGGCCTTTAATAAGATGATGAGCGGAAGAACAAGCTTTATTGTTGCTCATAGACTTTCTACGATAAGAGAAGCAGATGTGATTCTTGTTATGAAGGATGGTCACATAATTGAGCAGGGTAATCATAATGAGCTTCTCGCAAAAGAAGGCTTTTATTACGAACTTTATAACAGCCAATTTGCGTAAAAAGTGCGTGGAGAACGGCACTGCAGATAAACAAAGAAGAGGACTGAGGTCCTCTTCTTTTGTTTATTTCGTTTTTTATAAAATTAACATTTACTTCATAATTAAATTGATGTATACTCTAGATTATCATATAAATAAAGTTTTGTTAGGGGAGTAAGTACATGGAAAATCAGAATAATTCATCATGGAACCCAATGGGTTCAAATCCAAATTCGAATCCGCAGAATAATGCAGGATTTGCAACAAATGGAAATATGTATCAAAATCCGCAGAATAATGCAGGATTTAATACTAATGTTAATTCAAGTCCAAATCCGCAGAACAATGCGGAATTTAATCCGCTTAAGAATTCCGGTACAAATATAAATTCAAATGTAAATATGAATCAGCAGGGATATCAACAGCCTTACAATCAGTTTCCTCAAAAGAAGGGCTGGGACAATAAGTATTTGATGTATATCGGTGGTGCGGTTGTTGCTGTTTTGGTTCTGTTCACTATATATAATCTTAATTCTAATTCATATAAGACGCCTTCTACTGAAGATCCGGCAATAGCTGCATCTACCTCAGAGTATGCATCGGAAGAACGCTCTGTTGCTATTCCTACATCTTATACAGAAAAGGAAGACGTAGAAGAGGAAGAAGAGGAAGAAACAGAGACTTCTAAGACAAAAGAAAGTGCTTCCGAGTCATCAAACGAGGGGAACTCAGCGGAGCGAGACATAAATTCATTAAGGGAAAATACGCCCTACGAGTATCCTGAATATAATGGCGATACTTTTGTAAGTCATGCACTTGGAGTAAAATTCGAAAAATCAAGTGGTTATAAATATACTTCTGAAAAGGAACTTGCAAATGGGGATGGAAATACCAATGAAGATTTTAATCAAGGCTTGAAGGAAGATGTTGATGGAAATAAGCCCAGGACGGAAATGCTTGCTTCAGATGGTATGGTCAATATGGTTGAGCTACGAGTGTATCGTAATATGGGTATTAAACTTATGAGATATGCCGGAAAAGGCGATGATGAGCTGATACAATCACTTGTTGATATAGAATCTAAGGAAGAAAATATAGAGAAGCAAAAGGAAGAGCTGAAAAGTAGTGTTGAAAAGGTGAAGGATGTAAATGTTGAAGTATCGAAAGATGAATTTCTCGGAAAACCCTGTCTGAGCAGAGTATCAACTATTACATTCGATAATAATGCTTCTTGTGTTGAAAAAAGAGTTATTTTTGTCAATAATGACTTTAATGGATACATCACTGTTTTGGGCATTACTGAAAGCGACTGCGATAAACTGCTTTCAAACTTTTCACTTGTAGAAGAATGATGATTAATAATTGTTCTAAAAAATTATAGAAATAACAACCATAAATGCGTTAATATTGTATATAACAGTATTAACGCATTTTTATATCATAGGAAATTGTTTTCCTATGATTTACGTTGAGATTTTTTAGGAGATAGTATGGAAAAGCAGAATAGGCCTGTAATTGTCATAGGACACAAGAATCCTGATACGGATTCCATATGTGCTGCGATTACTTACGCAAACCTCAAGAACAAGATTACCGGAGGGGAGTATATCGCGTGCAGAGCTGGACACCTCAATGAGGAGACTCAGTTTGTGCTTTCACATTTTGATGTTGAAGTGCCTGCATACATCAAGGATGTGAGGACTCAGGTTCGTGATATGGAGATAAGGATGCTTGATGGCGTCAAGGCGGATCTTTCTCTCAAAAATGCATGGGCCAAGATGAGAGATGCCGAAGTAGTAACCCTTTGTGTTACTGAGAACGACGAATTAAGCGGTATTGTTACAACCAATGATATCGTAGAAACATATATGGATGTTATTGACCCGGGAATACTTGCACAGGCGGGGACTTCATATAAGAATATTGTTGAGACTTTAGACGGCGAACTTATTGTTGGGAATATAGATGATAATCTCTCCAAGGGGAAAGTGGTTATTGCTGCCGCAAGTCCCGAGATGATGGAGAGTCTTATCGAAGAGGGCGACGTTGTAATTCTTGGAAACCGCTATGAGACGCAGCTTTGTGCCATTGAGATGAATGCAGGATGCATAATTGTCTGTGAAGGCGCAGAAGTTGCTAAGACAATCCAGACTCAGGCCAAAGAGCACGGAACCAAGATAATAACAACACCTCACGATACTTTTATTGTTGCCAGACTTATTAATCAGAGTATCCCTATCGAGCATGTTATGAAAAAGAATAATCTGGCTCATTTCCACATGGATGATTACATTGAGGATATTCAGGATGTTATGGCCCAGACTCGTCACAGATATTTCCCCATTCTCGATAAGAGTAACCATTACATAGGAATGATCAGTAGACGTAACTTCCTGGGTGCCAAAAAGAAACAGCTGATCCTTGTAGATCACAATGAAAAAAATCAGGCAGTTAACGGAGCGGATTCTGCAGATATCCTGGAGATCATAGACCATCACAGACTTCGCACGATTGAGACTGCGGGACCTGTATTCTTTAGAAATCAGCCCCTTGGCTCAACCTGTTCAATCATCTACCTTATGTACAAGGAATACGGAGTTGAAATTGATAAGACAACAGCAGGCCTTTTGCTTGCGGCAATTCTTTCGGATACGCTGATGTTCAGATCACCTACCTGCACAGTTATTGATAAGAACGCAGGAGAGGAACTTGCAAAGATTGCAGAAGTTGATTTTGAAGAATTTGCAAAAGAGATGTTCCATGCAGGATCTAACTTAAGCGGAAAATCAGCAAGTGAGATCCTTCATCAGGATTTCAAGAAATTCACTGTTGATGACCTTACGATAGGAATTGGACAGATCAATTCCATGAGCGCAGAGGAGCTTATAGAGATTAAGAAAAGACTTAAACCTGAGCTTGATACTGTGGCTAAGGAAGACGGACTGGATATGCTGTTCTTTATGCTTACCAACATTATTTCCGAGTCTTCAGAGATAATCTTCTCCGGAACCAAGGCTCAGCACACACTTAACAGTGCGTTTGGAATTACCGTTACAGGTGACACTGCAACATTACCGGGAGTTGTTTCCCGTAAGAAACAGCTTCTTCCTGCTATAGTTGAGACGATTCAGCAGTAATATGAAAGGCTTGCACATGGATGAACTTAGAAAGATATTACTTCATGAGATAATCGGTATCTATGGTCCGACAGTAGGTCAGGGCATAGGCTCTGTAATAATTCCTGCATTTATTGGGGATTTTAAGAAGGTTTTAGAAAATTCCAAAAAAGCAAATGGTATATCCGAAGAGTATATGACGGAGGATAAAAAAGTGCATCTGGTGCTTAAAGGCAGAAAAGGCCTTGGGGCAACCGGCATGGACTATTTTGTCACGGATTGCAAACTCAACGGAAAAGAGATTCTTCCTGAAGATTCAGAAGATTTTGCGCTAATCTGATGTTTCATGGGAAATGCTGACTGTGTAGAGCGCGGGAATGCGCAAATTCAGCTTAAAGAAAAGTGCCGGCAGTGGGACTTGAACCCACACGTGGTTACCCACAACAGATTTTGAGTCTGCATCGTCTGCCATTCCGACATGCCGGCGTTTATGTTTGAAAAAGTGCTTGCGTAACTGTACAGCTGTACGCAACACGCTTACTTAATATATCACAGGAGTAGGGTATTAGCAAGAGACGTTTTATTGTTTATGATATAAATACTTATAATCTGATCATCATACGTCCTTTTGCTTAAACAGGTAATAAGCAAGTACGTGAAGAGCCTGCTTAAAGTCTCCGCCATTTATCCGCCTTACAAGTTCTTCTTCGTCCAACAGTTCAACCGAAAGAAACTCAGATTCATCAAGCTCCTGGGCTGCGACATGCTTGCAACCTGTAGCAGAATAGATGTGGACATTGCTGTTTGATATAGTTGCATTTGAGGGAATGGTCATAAGATGAGTCCAGTTATCAGAAACATAACCTGTTTCCTCAATAAGCTCTCTCTTTGCGGCAGCAAAGGCGTCTTCCTCCGTGGCAATGATATTATCCCTTGTAATATAGGGAACATCGCTCTTTTCCTTGTATTCTATTCCGCCTGCGGGAAATTCCGTGGCGATATCGTCAATGCCGTGTCTGTATTGTCTTACGCAGATAAACTTTCCGTTGTCATCTTTGGCAACGATGAGAGAGAAGCTGTGTTTTGAAAAATTATAGACAGGTCCGATCTCATCACCGTTTGGGAGTTCATAAGTGTTTTTTCTAAAATCTATCCATTCATCCTGAATGACGTGTTCTTCTTTTTTTAATTTCCATCTGAGATTATCGTCTTTAGCTGTCATTTTTATCTCCAAAAATACTTTAATACATTTATCTTGATACGCGAATATACGAAAAAGTCAATTCTTGACTCTTTTCTTGCGAATATTATCATTTTATCACAAAAAATAAAAAATGCTGATATAATGATTCTATATCTCTTTATTTAGGTAGGTTATGAAATGAAACTGATATCAGTAGACAATCTTGAACCGGGGCTTGTAGCTTCCGAGAATATTTATACTATCGATGACAGACTTGTGCTTCCTAAGGGAACGGTACTTGATGAGAATGATATTCAGAGGATCAAGTCTCATTCTTTGTATAACATTTTTGTTGAGGATGAGAAGCAGGCAGTTCCGGTAAAAAGCGAAGACGATACTCAGCCTTTGAAGCAGCCTGATTATTCATACGCTGAGAAGATCAAGAATTCTGAGGCGTTTATTAAGTTCAAGCAGGATATTGAGCTCAACGCCCGTCAGCTTGAGGAATCTTTTAAGCTTATTGCAAATGATAAGATGGCTCTTGATATAGAGAAACTTACAGAACCTGTTTATCACCTTTTTGTAGAGGCAGGAGGCACAGCGGGAGTATTTGATATGCTCCACAATCTTAGAGACAATAGCGACGCTGTATATATGCACAGTCTCAATGTTTCTCTTATATGCAATACCATAGCTACATGGATGAAGCTTCCTCACGAGAAGATACAGCTTGCTACTGCCGGAGGTCTTTTGCACGATATAGGTAAAGTGCTTATGCCGCCTGATCTTCTTAACAAGAAGGACGCCTACACTGAATATGAAGAGAGATTTATGAAGGACCATGTGGTCAAGGGCTATGAGCTTGTAAAGGACAAGGATATCGATCCTCGCATCAAGAACTGCATCCTTATGCACCACGAGTGCAGAGACGGCTCGGGTTATCCCTTCCATCTCAAGGGTGAGCAAATTGATGAGATTGCTTCGATTGTTACAGTTGCCAATCTGTATGAGGCTATGACTGCCAAGAAGACTTACAGAGCGCCTATCTGTCCCTTTACGGTTATTTCGAGATTTGAGGAAGAGGGTATCAACAAATTTGATCCCAATGTCATCATGACCTTCCTTAGCAATATAGTTAATACATTTATCGCAAACAGGGTTATGCTCAGTACAGGTCAGACCGGAGAGATAGTATTTGTTAATCCCGACCATCTTTCACGCCCTGTGATCAAATGCGGCGAGAATTTTGTGGACCTTGCTTCCAGAAGAGAGGTCTCAATAGTTGCGGTTATTTGATTTTTGCAGTATTCTAGATGTTGTAGAGACAGATTGTCGCGTTAGGTTCTGCCATACAATATGTTGGATGGTGCTTAAGTGTAAACCTCGCGTGTGCGGAGCTTTATATGACATGTAAAGATGCTGAAAAGTTAATTCCATTATTTCTTGATGACGATCTCGATAATCAGGATCTTTCTGATTTTCTTTATCACATGGAGAGCTGCGCGGAATGTAAGGAGGAGCTCACCATTCAGTTTCTGGTCAAAGTCGGTATGAAGAGGCTTGAGGATGGTAATACCTTCAACCTCAGAAGAGAACTGGACGGACTTTTATCAGACGCCGGCAGGAGACTCAAGGTAAGACAGAACCTGGTTATGTTCAGCTATGTTCTTGAGGGCTTTGTTGTGATTCTTGCAGCAGTTGCCTTCGCTCTTCATCTGTTTCTATAATAATTATGTCGGGGAATACTTTCTTTGGATATCCTAACAATTAACGTATGTAATCTAATAAGAGACGCATTTAATTCAATGCCTGTATTTACTGATGCTGACGGCAATCCCGTCAGTGGTATTTACGGTGCATTTTTTAAGTTAAAGACAATTACTGCATCGGGAGAGCACAAGAAGATCAGCCTATCATTTGATAAAGATTTTAATGCTACAGAGGCTCTTTCCGGGCAGATAGACAGGGCAAAAGAGATACTGTCTTCTTTTTCTGAAGGTGGACTTCTTGAGACCGAAGGTGTTGACGTAAGCGATGCACTTACTGATTTTCTGGTAAAAGAGATTGCTTTGGTATCTCCACTTGGAAAAGCTGCCGCAGTACCAGTATTTGAGGTAAAAACAAACGTAACTTCAGATCTTACGGAAGTAGAGCAGCTTTTTGCGAAGGCAGCTCTGGTAAAAAATACAGATGATTATGTAGGCTTTTATCCGGTAGTTGATACAACAGATGTTAACGGTAGTATCAAGAAAAAGGATATCATCGGAATCTCGCTTTGCTTTGAGGATGAGAATTCGTTCTATATACCATTTCAAGGCTTTATCACAGATGATTATATCGGTGGCAAGCTGTATGAACTTAGTAAGTGCTGTAATCTTGCAACATTTGACATTAAGAGTTCATACAATCTTTTTGTTCCTGCTGAGATAGACTTAAGGGACTACGGCTATACAGAAGATGACTTATACAAAAAAGAGGCAAGGTGCTTTGATACGCTTATTGGTGCGTATCTTGTTAATCCCAATAAGAATGACTATATGATCGAAGATATTGCCAAGGAATATCTTGGCTTATCCATGGAAAAAAGAGCTGATCTTTTTGGAAAGGAATCTTTAACCGAAGCAGATATTAAAGCCCTTTCTTCCTATGCTTCAAGGGCAGCATTTGTTTGCCGCAAAGCTGCAGGGCTTATAAGAAAGAATTTAAGTAAGTCCGGTATGGAAGGGCTCTTTTACAACATAGAGATGCCTCTTTCGTTCATTCTTTATTCCATGGAAAAAGAAGGTATCATCGCAAAGAGAGAACAGCTCCAAATATACGGAGATGAGTTAAAAGTTCGCATAGATGAGCTTGAGAAGAAAATATATGAAGCTGCCGGAACTGAGTTTAATATCAATTCTCCCAAGCAGCTTGGAGAGATATTGTTTGAAAAGCTCGGACTTCCTGCAGAGAAGAAGACCAAATCAGGCTATTCAACGGCAGCGGATGTACTTGAAAAGCTTGCAGGAGAGCACAAGATCGTAGCTGATATCCTGGAATACAGAGGACTTGCCAAGCTTAAATCAACCTACGCCGATGGGCTGTCTGCCTATATAGAAGAGGATAACAGGATACATACAAGCTTTAATCAGACAATTACAGCTACAGGAAGAATAAGCTCAACTGAGCCCAATCTTCAGAATATTCCCATGAGAACTGAGCTTGGAAGACTTATAAGAAAAGTCTTTGTTCCCAAGGAAGGCTATGTCTTTGCGGATGCCGATTATTCTCAGATTGAGCTTCGTATACTTGCACATATGTCCGGCGATGAAGGCCTTATCAAGGCTTATCACAGCGGCGAAGACATACACGCAAGTACCGCTTCAAAGGTGTTCCACGTTCCTTTTGATGAGGTCACGGATCAGCAAAGACGAAGTGCCAAGGCTGTAAACTTTGGAATAGTATACGGAATCAGCGCATTTGGTCTTTCCAGGGATCTGTCTATTTCTTCCAAGGAAGCCAAGGAATATATGGATAAATATTTCGAGGCATATCCCGGAGTTAAAGAATATCAGGAGAGAGTTGTAAAGGAAGCCAAAGAAAGCGGCGGAAGCGTCACCTTGTTTGGCAGGAAAAGACCTATTCCGGAGCTCAAGGCAAGTAATTTTAATCTCAGACAGTTTGGGGAGAGAGTTGCTATGAACGCTCCTATCCAGGGAACTGCTGCGGATATCATGAAGATAGCTATGATAAATGTCTTTTTCAGACTTAAAAAAGAACAGCTAAGATCAAGACTTATATTGCAGATCCACGATGAACTTGTTATTGAGACTGCTGCGGAAGAAACTGAAGCTGTAAAAGAGTTACTTACAAAAGAGATGGAGAGCGCTGTGACACTTGTTGTTCCCATGGAAGCAACATGCCACACGGGAAATGACTGGTATGAAGCAAAATAAATTGCAAAAAGGCAGGACCAACATCATAGGTATAACCGGCGGAGTTGGAGCAGGAAAGACCACTGTGCTTGAATATATCAAGGAAAAATATAATTGCAGGGTCGTATATTCCGATGATGTTGCCAATGAGATCAAGATGAAGGGATATCCCGCCTATGATGAGCTTATTCGCCTTCTTGGCAAGGAAATCCTTGACCCTGACGATGAGATAGACAGAAATAAGATGGCGCAGGCTATCTTCGGAGATGAAAAAAAGCTCAAAGCAGTGAACAATATTTTGCATCCTGCAGTAAATCAATATATTATTAATATTATAGACGAAGAGCGACTGCGGGACAGACTTGATTTTGTTTTTGTAGAGGCAGCTCTTTTGATAGAAAACGGTTATGAAGACATCGTTGATGAGCTATGGTATGTATATGCCTCAGAGGATGTCAGGAGAGAGAGACTTAAGGCTTCTCGCGGTTATTCTGACGAGAAGATAGATAATATTTTTGCAGGTCAGCTTTCTGAAGAGAGCTTTAGAGAGCACTGCGATTTTGTTTTGGACAACAGCGGGGACATGGAGACTGTTGCTGATATTATAGGTACTAAACTTATGGATTGGAGAAGATGATGGCAAGTTTAGAGCAATCAGATCAGAAGGTGGTATTTGGACTTGATATCGGAACAAGGAGCGTTGTTGGAACTGTGGGTTACATGAATGACGGACAGTTCAATGTCATTGCTCAGAGCGTCGAAAAACACCAGACAAGAGCTATGCTTGACGGACAGATTCATGATATCGGCAAGGTAGGAGCCACCATCAAGGTAGTAAAAGATAACCTTGAACAGCAGACGGATATACATCTGACTGATGTATGTATAGCCGCTGCCGGACGTGTTCTTAGAACTGTTAGAACCACATATGAGTACGAATATCCCGAATCTCACGAGATAACGGATGAAGATATATACAATCTGGATTCTGCGGCTGTTGAACAGGCTTATTCAGAATTCTTAAAGAGTAACACATCCAGTCTTAAATTCTATCTGGTTGGTTATTCTGTTATGCACTATTATCTGGATGGATATCAGATAGCCAATCTTGAGGGACATAATGCAGGCAAGGTAAGCGTTGAGCTTATAGCAACCTTCCTTCCTGATGACTGCGTAGATGGTCTTTACAAGGCGTGTGAGAGAGCTGAGCTTAATGTCGCTAACCTCACATTGGAGCCTATTGCAGCTATGATGGTTGCAATTCCCGACAGATTTAGGATGTTGAATCTTGCACTTATAGACGTAGGTGCAGGTACATCGGATATCTGTGTTACGGATGACGGTTCCATTACCGCATACGGTATGCTTCCGATCGCAGGTGATGATATTACAGAGATCATTGCACAGCACTGTCTTGTTGACTTTAACCAGGCTGATGAGATCAAGATAGCCGCAAGCCACAACGACAGAGTTGAGTACATAGATATTATGGGACTTAGAAAGACCATAACAGCCAAGGAGATCGCAAGGATCATCAAACCTCAGGTTGATGACATGGCCAAAAAAGCTGTTGATGAGATCAAGAGACTTAACGGAGATAAGCCTGTCAGCGCTGTATTTGTAGTTGGCGGCGGCGGATGTGTGCCCGGCTATACCAAGGCTATCGCTAAGGAAATGGATATTCCGGAGGAGCGTGTTGCTCTTAGAGGAGAGGAAGTAATGAAGAACATTACTTTCCTTAATAACGACGGCATTGAGAGAGATTCTCTTCTTGTTACACCTCTTGGTATTTGTATCAGCTACTATGAAGAAGCCAATAACTTTATCTTCGTTTCATTTAATGGTATACAGACCAAGATATATGATAACGGCAAATTGCAGATTGTTGATGCTGCCATGCAGGCTGCATTTCCTAATGAAGATCTTTTCCCTAAGAGAGGAGAGGAACTTCGATATACAGTTAACGGCAAGGAACGTGCTTCAAGGGGTGAACCCGGTGAGGCTGCGGTTATTTCACTTAACGGAAAGCCTGCGGACATACACACCAAGATCCATGCCAATGACATTATTGAGGTTGTTCCGTCAACAGCCGGGGCTCCGGGAGAAGCGCTTATTGAGAGCATTCCTGAGTTTAAGACCAAGTTTAATGTCAATGTAAACGGCAAGAATGTTGAGGCTTCAAGGTTTGCTACTGTTAACGGCAATCCCCAGACAGCTCTTTACAGTATTAATCCCGGGGATGAAGTTAAGGTTCTTGATTACAACACCGCTGAGCAGATAGCGGCTCTTATGGATATTGAGATCAATGAGGATACTGTCATTATCGTCAACAACGAAAGGGGCGATAAGGATACACCTGTTTATGAGAACTTCAAGATTGAGTTTAAGGCTCAGGAAGAAGCTATCATGGATTATTACAGAGATTTCCCAAGTGCTGATGAGGTTGCTATATCCAGGGCCAATATGGAATCTTATGAAGGATCCGATGACGTTAAGATAATAGAAGGTAAGGATGGACAGCTTTCTTTTGACGATCTGCCGGATGATGACGGTGAGTACAAGAAACAGGAGCAGGAGACTGTAAAGAATATCCTTGCTCATGACCTTCATATATTTGTTAATAACGATGCTGTGACCCTTCACGGCAAAGCTGATTATATCTTTGTGGATATATTCGATGTGATCGATTTTGACCTTTCAAAGCCCAACGGAAGATCGATAGTTACAACTCTTAACGGTGCAACACCCGATTACATGCAGGCTATACATGAGGGCGACAAGATAGAAGTTTATTGGAAGTAAGAGGTTTATTTAATGCGTTTTACCAGTATTGCCAGCGGCAGTAGCGGCAATTGCACCTACATAGGATCAGATAATACACATATTCTTATAGATGCGGGCACCAGCAAGAAGAGGATTGAAGAAGGCCTTAAGGGACTGGATCTTTCTTTTGACGACCTGGATGCAATATTTATAACACACGAACACGTGGATCATATTGCAGCTCTTCATACTATATTAAAGAAACACAATATTCCCATCTACGGAACAGCGGGGACAATTGAGGGGATAATTAAAAGCGATAAAAAGAATGAGATGGCAGATGCTTCTTTTAACAAGCTTAAGGTTGATTCCTGCATTTGCGTAGGAGATATGACCATCAATCCCATGAGAATATCCCATGACGCCGCAGAACCATGCGGATACAGAGTATATCTTGGAGATAAGAAAATAGGCGTTGCAACTGACCTTGGATGCTATGATGATTATACTGTCAGTTGCTTATCAGGCTGCGACGCGTTATTATTAGAAGCAAATCATGATATAAGGATGCTCCAGACAGGACCTTATCCTTATATGCTAAAGTCCAGAATAATGGGAGACAGAGGGCATTTATCCAATGAGAAGAGCGGAGAACTACTTTGTAAGCTTCTAAACGACAAGATCAAAGGTGTGTTTCTTGGCCATCTGTCCAAAGAGAACAATCTGCCTGAGCTAGCGTATGAAACTGTGAGACTTGAGGTGGATATGGGAGACAATCCGTACAGTTCATCGGATTTTCCCATTATGGTTGCTAAGAGAGCAGAGCTATCGCCTGTTATCGAGATATAATTTATTTTTTGGAGGAGACATGAAGAAGACTATCATTACAGTTGTCGGAAAAGACACAGTCGGCATTATCGCAAAGGTTTGCACTTATCTCGCAGATTCCAGCATCAATATTCTTGATATTTCACAGACTATCGTAGGTGGATATTTCAATATGATGATGATTGTAGATATGGCGGGTACATCCAAGGATTTTAACAGTGTTGCGGATGACCTTGAACAGCTTGGACATGATATCGGAGTTGTTATTAAGTGCCAGAAGGAAGAAATCTTTGATTCCATGCACAGAATTTAATTGGTTTTTGGGAGAATACTATGATTAACACTAAAGAGGTCCTCGAGACCAATGAAATGATAGAAAAGGAGAATCTTGATGTCAGGACTATTACTCTTGGTATCAGCCTCCTTGACTGTATATGCTCAGATCTTGAGCAGCTTAAAAAGAATATCTATAACAAGATTTATGATTCAGCCAAGGATCTTGTTAAGACCGGAGATCAGATATCCAGAGAATTTGGTATTCCCATTGTTAATAAGAGAATATCTGTTACACCTATTGCTCTTGTTGGCGGAGCAGCCTGCAAGACCAAGGAAGATTTTGCCGAGATAGCAAAGACCCTTGATGAAGTTGCCAAGAAAGTAGGAGTTAACTTTATCGGCGGATATTCTGCGCTTGTAAGCAAAGGCATGACAAGTGCAGACAGACTTCTTATTGAGTCTATTCCTCTTGCTCTTTCATCAACAGACGTTGTTTGTTCATCTATCAACGTTGGTTCTACAAAGACCGGTATCAATATGGATGCTGTCAGACTCATGGGTTCAATTGTAAAAGAGACAGCAATGGCAACTAAGGAAAGCGATTCCCTTGGATGTGCCAAACTTGTTATTTTCTGCAATGCTCCTGATGACAATCCTTTTATGGCAGGTGCGTTCCATGGAGTAACAGAGGCAGATAAGATCATAAACGTTGGTGTCAGTGGTCCCGGCGTAGTTAAGACAGCACTTGAAAAAGTCAGAGGCGAGAACTTTGAAGTTCTCTGTGAGACTATTAAGAAGACTGCATTTAAGGTCACAAGAGTTGGACAGCTTGTTGCTAAGGAAGCTTCCGCAAGACTTGGAGTACCTTTTGGCATTATAGATCTTTCACTTGCACCTACACCTGCTATCGGAGACAGTGTAGCTGACATCCTTCATGAGATCGGTGTTGAGCATGCAGGTGCGCCCGGAACAACTGCAGCACTTGCTCTGCTTAATGACCAGGTCAAGAAAGGTGGTGTAATGGCTTCTTCTTATGTAGGAGGTCTTTCCGGAGCCTTTATTCCTGTAAGTGAAGATCAGGGAATGATCAATGCGGTAGAGGCGGGATGCCTGACTCTTGAAAAGCTTGAAGCCATGACTTGCGTATGTTCTGTTGGACTTGATATGATAGCGGTTCCCGGAGATACCAAGGATACTACAATTGCAGGTATAATTGCAGATGAGATGGCTATCGGTATGATCAATCAGAAGACTACTGCTGTCAGACTTATCCCCGTTATTGGTAAGACAGTTGGAGATACAGTAGAGTTTGGCGGACTTCTTGGTTATGCTCCGATAATGCCTGTAAATAAGTTCTCATGTGATGAATTTGTAAACAGAGGCGGAAGGATTCCTGCTCCTGTCCACAGTTTTAAGAATTAAAATAAATTATATTTAGGTATTTACATTTAGTAATAAATAGCATACAATACAAGTGTACTAGTAAACATAGTACACTTGTTTTTTTGTTACTTATTATTTGTATTAGTGAGTGGGAGTGCTATGAAGATTATTGATTACCAGGATAGCAGACCAATCTATGAACAAATAGCAGAGAGCTTCAAGATGCAGATTCTTAAGGGAATACTGCAGGCTGATGAGCAGATGCCTTCGGTGCGAAGTCTTGCTATGGAATTGTCGACCAATCCCAATACAGTGCAGAAAGCTTACACAGAACTTGAGCGTGAAGGTTTTATCTACACAGTTAAGGGAAGGGGCAATTTTGTTAAGGGCGATGCTCTTCTTAAAGATAATAAGAAGTCTGAGCTTATCGCTGAGATTGCAGATCTGTTCAAAGAAGCGGAAGAGATAGGAATTACATTTGATGAGATTATCAAAGATGTAAAAGAATACCTCTCCGGATTAGTTAGAGGAGGAGGGACGACATGATAGAACTTTTGGATCTGGAAAAATCTTTTGATGATATCAAAGCCGTCAATCGAGTTTCGCTTAATATTAGAGATGGGGAAGTGTTTGGACTTGTTGGTACCAACGGAGCAGGAAAGAGTACTATTTTAAGATCTATTGCAGGTGTTGTTAAACCGGATTTGGGGGTTGTCCTTGTTGATAACAGACCTGTATATGATAATCCCGCTGTAAAGAGGGATTTATTTTATATTTCAGATGAACAATATTTTATTCCTAACACAACGCCTGAAGAAATGGCGGATTACTACGAAGAGATATATTCTAATTTTGATAAAGCAAGATTTATTGATATGGCCGGTGGATTCGGCCTTGATGTAAAGAGGAAGATAAACAATTTTTCAAAAGGAATGAAAAAGCAGGTATCAATACTTCTTGGTATCTGTTCCGGAACAAAGTATCTTCTTTGTGATGAAGCGTTTGACGGACTTGATCCTGTTGTAAGACAGGGTGTAAAAAGTCTTTTCGCTGCGGAGATGGAAGACAGGGGACTTACACCTGTAATTGCTTCACACAATTTGAGAGAACTTGAGGATATATGCGACCACGTGGGACTCATTCATTTGGGCGGGGTAATCTTGTCTGAGGATGTTGCCGATATGAAGCTCAATATTCAAAAGGTTCAGTGCGTATTTGATTCTGATAAGGATGAGAAGAATGCATTGGAAGGTCTGGATGTAATGCTTCACGAAAAACGTGGCAGACTTCACACCATCACCATACGAGGAGAGAGAGAAGATATTGAGGCAGCCTTTAAGAGAGGAACTCCTATATTCTTCGAAATATTGGCTCTTACGTTGGAAGAAATCTTTATCAGTGAGACGGAGGTAGTTGGATATGACATCCGCAAATATATCCTTGGGTGAGAAAATAAAAAATAAACATAAGTATTTAAACAGAACCTTATGGACATATATGATCGCAGTCCCTCTCATGGCCGTTTATTATGTCTTTGGTATGATCATGGTGATCACAAAGACCATAAATTACGCCGAGACTTCAGGGCAGAGCATGGAAAAGTTTTATAATTCAAGACTCGACGCTGTTATTTTGATCATGGGATTTAAGCAGTTTGGATGGCTCATCGCGATGTTCTGTGCCATTATGTTTGCTTATCAGGGCTTTTCTTATCTGTTTTCTCAAAGTAAGCTTGATTTTTATCTAAGTCAGCCCACAACAAGATATCAGAGGATAAGAAAGAACTTTAGAGACGCCATAGGCGTATTCACTGTGTTGTATGTTTCATTTGAAATATTAGGACTTATAATTGCACTTTTCTATGGTGCGGTAAACGGTCCTGTACTATTAAATGTATTTGTTGAAACACTGCGAACCCTTATCACATTTATAGTGGTTTATCTTGTGACGGTTCTTGCTATGTTTCTTAGTGGCAATATGCCAACAGCTGTACTTCTTACGGGATTTTTTGCCTTTCTTCCCGGAGTTATCAGTCTGGAACTTATCCAGCTTAAGAGAATATTTTTTGCTACATTTGCGGATGAGGGGACAAGCAATGTGTTCCTATCACCATTAGCTGACAGAATCTTTTCTACAGGTGCATCGAGGCACTATTTGGAAGGCCTTAATTATAATCAGGATTACAATGCTGTCTTTGAATTTATGTTCGACAATCGGTTCAGAGATTTGGATACTATTGTAACAGGTATCATTGCATTTGCTCTTATCATAATTGTCAGTAAAGCCAGAAAAGTAGAGGACGCCGGAAAGAGTATTATTTACAGACCATTTAGATGGTTTGTTAAGATATCCATCTGTGTGGTTGGTGGCTTGGCGGCAGCTGCGTGTATTTCTGCTTTTTCCAAATATGATACAAGAATCTATGTGATCATGTGTGCATTTATGGTCATTACTGCAGTGATCATCGGATGTATAGTAGAGGTTCTTTTTGATAATAATAATATTAGAAGCTTTAACAAGGGATTTGCCCAGACACTTATGGCTGTTGCTATTATCTTTTTGATATTCCTTATTCATAAGGGCGATATGTGTGGCTATGACAGCTATGTTCCTAATGCATCTTCAGTTGAGAGCTGTGCATTTGTAAATGAGTATACCAGCTATCAGTTTTATGAGAAGAGCGTTGATGTCTTTGCTGACTATCAGGAAAACTACATGTATATCACTGATGTTGATGATTTCATAGAGATGACTAAGATAGGCATGGCTGCTGAAAAAGAATACATGAAAGAGGTAAAAGAAAATGGAGAATACTCTGACCGTGGCTGGCAGAAGACTGTTTTGTTCAGACTTAAGAGCGGAGCAAAGATATATAGACAGATTTTGGTCCCTTATGATATAGATTCCGAACTTATGAATAGAATAGTTTCTTCTGAAGGATATAAACAGGGTACTTTTGGATGCTTTAATGATGATTCTTTAAGAAAGCTTGATGAAAATAATTCATCCCGAATGGTTCAATATGTATCTTTTAACAGAACAGCAGCAACAGGTAATCTTCCTTATGCGGAACTTAGTGATGCATATCGCAAGGATGTATCAGAGAAATACACTTATGATCTTAGCCACAACGAACTGCCCATTGGATGTATTGAGTATTCATTAAACGGACGAGAGTTTGGTCAGGCTGTTCTCAATGTGTATAAGGATTATACCAATACCATAGAAGTTTTAAAGAAATATGATATTTATTTGCCTGATGAGTTTGATCTGTCCAATGTCAATTGGATTACAGTTACAAACTATTATCCCGGTATAGATACAGAGACTTTACCTGAAGACGGACTTAATAACATGATTTCGGAAAAACATGAGGAGATCACATACACTGATGAGCAGAAGATCAAGGAAATCATTGATGCCACAGTAGTAACCGATTATGACATGGATTGGTATAACAGGCTTTCAAATTTCAATTTCCAATATACTGTTGAAATAAACGGAGGCCAATCTAATCAATATTACGGTTCCAGATTTTGCCGCTTTAAAAAAGGAGCTGTACCGGATTTTGTAAGTAAGGACACTAATCAGTGAAATTAAGTAGTTTTATCAGTAAAAAGAATATCAGACACAAGAGAAAGTTTTCAGCGAATGAAAGAAAAAGCCTGATCTCATGGCTTTTTCTTTTACCATCGCTACTGGGAGTATTTCTGTTTTTTGTAGCTCCATTCTGTGTGGTTATCTACTATTCATTTATAAATAACCCCATACAGAAGATATTTGTTGGCTTTGATAACTTTGTTAATGTTTGGAACAACTCGGCTTTTAGACTTGCAGGATTGAATACTATTAAGTTTTCTTTTACCGCTGTTCCATTGGCGGTTCTTTTTTCGCTATTTCTTGCAGTTGTTATGGAATCGAGAATACCTTTTAAGAGCTATTTCAGATCTTTTTTCCTAAGCCCTCTTATGGTTCCTACGGCATCCATAGTGCTTATATGGCAGGTAATGTTTCACTATAACGGAATTGTCAACAAATTCCTTATGATTTTCGGGCAGGACAAGATAGACTGGTTTAAGTCTGATCAGGCTCGTATAGTAATTGTGCTTTTGTTCCTATGGAAGAATCTTGGATACAACATGATCTTATTTATGTCGGCACTATCCAGTATTCCCAAGGATCTTTTGGAAGTAGCGGCTCTTGAAAATGCCAATAAATTTCAGGTATTTTGGTATATCAAAATAAGGTATATGTCATCGACAATACTGTTTGTTACCATAATGTCGCTTATCAATTCGTTTAAGGTTTTCAGAGAAGTGTATCTGATGACGGGAGATTACCCGTACGATTCGCTGTACATGCTACAGCATTTTATGAACAATACGTTTGCATCGCTTGATTATCAGAAGCTTTCTGCTGCGGCGATCATAATGTTTATTGTAGTTAGTGGACTTGTCTATGTGATGTATAGAGCTGAGAACAGATACGGCAAGGACATAGAAGGTTAGTAATATGGAAAACGCTATACAAAGGAATTATTTTAAAAGAATACACAGAAGACGTGTGATGACAGACAAGACCAAGACATTATTGGTCACTATTGCAGCCATCGTTTTCGCATTTATCTTTTTGTTGCCTATTATCTTGACGGTTACCAATTCATTTATGGCTCCGTCAGAGATCAATTCGAACTACGGCAGTATTTTTGAAACTACTGATAAGGGCGGTAAGGTTTTTATCTCCAAGACTGTTAATCTTAAGTTCATTCCGGATATAGTTACTTTTTCGCAGTACTATATAGTGCTGTTCAAGAGCCCGGAATATCTTTTGAAGTTTTGGAACTCCGTTATATATACAGTCCCAATCGTTGTCATACAGCTACTTATAGCGACACTTGCTTCTTACGGCTTTGCAAGATATAACGGTAGGATTAAATCCGCGCTTTTCTTTGGATATATTATTTTGATGCTGATGCCTTATCAGGTAACACTTGTTCCAAACTTCCTGGTATCCAAATGGCTTGGGACCTATGATACTATGTGGTCCATTTTGCTTCCGGGATTCTTTTCACCATTTGCGGTTTTTCTTTTGACCAAGTTCATGAGAAGAATACCGAAGGAAGTTATTGAAGCCGCAGCCATAGACGGAGCGGGAGAATGGAACGTTTTTACAAAAGTGTGTGCACCCCTTTGCAAAGGTGGTATAGCCTCTATTGCGATACTTATATTTTTTGATTATTGGAACATGGTAGAACAGCCGCTTATCTTATTGTCGGATTCACAGATGCACCCTCTATCGGTTTTCTTATCTAAGATCAATGCGGGCGAGATCAGCCTTGCCTTTGCTGTTGCGGTTATATATTTGATACCTCCGTTACTGATATTTTTATACGGAGAGGATTATTTGGTTGAGGGAATTTCGTACCAAGGAGGAATTAAAGGATGAACGAAGATATCGAGAAGAAGGGCACAGAACGTGCATCCAAAAAAGACATTGTAAAGAACGTAGCTATTGGCTTTCTTGCATTGATGCTGGTGCTTACTTTCTTTTCCAATACCATTATGAATTTTTCGCTTCCGCAGGTTGCTACTCAGCAGGTTACCAGCGGTCCCATCTCGCCTCAGATAAGAGGTAGCGGAGATGTTTCCGCAGAGGATCCTTATAACGTTACTGTTAAGGAGACCAGAAAAATCTCAGGAGTAGCCGTTAAAGAGGGCGATCACGTGGAAGAAGGAGATGTGATCTATTATCTTGAGGATAAGGAATCAGCAGAGCTTGCGGATGCAAAAGCTAAGCTTGATGAGTTGGAACTTACTTATGAACAGGCGCTTTTTTCAGGAGACATTCCTGATGAGGTAATCTCAAGTGTCAGAAACGGTAAGAAATCAACTTATGATTCTTTTCAGGCAGAGCTTAAGGCTGTAAAAGATACATATGAAGCAGCTCTTGATGCAGATGAAGAAGCTCAGGCGGTATTGGATTATCTCACGCAGAAAAAGGCTTATGACGGAGCAGGAACATCTTATAATGCTGCAACACCAAGTTATGAGATAGCACAGGCACAGGCTGATCAGGTCGGTGTAGATGAAGATGATGAAGAGCGCAGTGAAGATCTTGAGAAAAAGATAGCTGAGCTAGAAAAAAATGCTGCTCAGCTTGGAACTTACGGAGATCAGCTTTCATTTAGTTATGATCAAAAGCTTGCAATGGCGCAGGATAACAAGAATAAGACAGCTCGTGCTCTTAAGGATGCCGAGAAGGACAAAGAAGAACTTCTTAAGAGTATCAATACTGAGATAAGCTTAAGCTCTATTCGTGATAAGATCGCAACAGAGAAGGAAAAGGTTGAGAAACTCGAAGCCGATTCTGTTGGAGCTTCTGTAAAGGCACCTGTTACCGGAACCATTTCTTCTCTTTCAAAAGCATCCGGAGAGTCAACAGCAGCCGATGAGACTATTGCAGTTATACAGGTTGATGGCAAGGATATGACTACCAGCTTTTCAGTGCCCAATTCACAGGCTCAGAAACTTAAGGTTGGAGATGCTGCTCAACCTCAGAACGTATGGCAGTTCAATGAAGATTTTAAGGCAACACTTAAGTCAATTAAGAATGATAAGACCGATCCTGCGGGAAAGAAGGTACTTACATTTAAGATTGAGAGTACAGAGGTTACACCGGGACAGAATATTTCTCTGACGATCGGTGAGAGGTCCAAGGACTATGACATTATTGTACCCAAGAATGCTGTTAAACATGATGCAAACGGAGATTTTGTTCTTGCTCTTGTAAGTAAGTCAAGTCCTCTTGGAAACAGATATATTGCAACAAGAATTGATGTTCAGGAAGAGGCAAGAGATGACAAAAATGTAGCTATCACAGGTTCACTTGATGGCTCAGAGTATATTATCACAACATCAAACAAACCGGTTAAAGCAGGAGAGCAGGTTAGACTAGCTGACGAGTAATGAAATTCGATAAATTATTAATGCTTATAAATAGAATAAAGGACAGAATTATAAAGTCTAAGAAGCTGATTCTTATTATAGTTTTTTTGCTTCTTGTGGACATGATCTTAGGACTTATTTCCAGATATATGGTAGGGCTTCTTCCTGAGCAGAATGAAGCCAAAAGGTGGTCTGAAGAAAAGAGAATGGCTCAGGTTTCTGTGTTTTTTACAGAGGACCAACTAATTGATGATAATGCGATCAAGAAGTACGAGTATTCTTTTAAAGATAAGCTTATTCTTGAGGGAGCCGTTGGAACAGAAGAAGGCGAAAACGGTGAACCCTCAAAGCCCATCATAATCGATACCATAGATGTTTCCGCTGAAGATACGGAGGAAAAGAAAGAGGGACCAAGGTTCTTTTCCAGCTGCTATTCCGCTCAAGGGGTAACCACGGTTTCCTTTGATGGTAAAAGCGCTGAGAATGTGGCGACCATAGGAGTTGGCGGTGATTTTTTTCAGTTTCATCCACTGGAACTTGTAAGCGGACAGTTTTTTGACGGCGATGACCTTATGAAAGACAGCATTGTTATAGATGAGGAACTTGCCTGGGAATTGTTTGGTTCAAACGATGTGGCAGGGGAGATGGTCACTATTGGTAATGTTCCCCACTATATCACAGGGGTTGTCAAAAGACCTGACGGCAGAATGAGAAAAGCATCCGGACTTGATAGTTCCATAGCTTATATATCTTATGACAGCCTTTGTAAATACGGGACTATATTAAGCGGAAGGACCAAGAACGTACAGATATCCGAAAATAACCAAACAGCTAATATCGGCGGGATAAACTGTTTTGAAGTAGTTGCACCAAATCCCGTTGATGGTCTTGTAAAAAAGCTGGTAACCGAAAGCGTTGGAATTGATGAACGTAATGTCTCGGTTATTGATAATACTGACAGATTCAGTTTTTTCTCTCTGGTTGGAGTACTTTCAACTCTGGTAACCAGGAGTATGTGGAACAAAGCTATCTATTATCCGTACTGGGAGAACACTGCCAGAGGATATGAAGATATATTGGCTCTGCTGTTACTTATAAGATTACTATGCAGAGCTATGGTTATATTACTTGTTGTTGTTACTGTGATCAATCTATACAGGAACAAGACATGGACAATTGAGAGTGCTATGAATGCTCTTTCTGAAAAGAAATATGATCTTGAAGTTAAGATTAAACAGAAAAGAGAAAGCAAAGCGCACAAACAGTCAAAAAACTAAAAAAGAGGAAAAATTATTATGAAAATCAAGGGGATTTTAAAAAGAGGTATTACAGCAACATTGGTGCTTGCCATGACCGCTACAGCTTTTGCGGGCTGCGGAAAAGGTAAAAAGCAGGATGAGGACAGCATTCTTAATGAAGCTGCAAAAGGTTCAAAGGAATATGTTTATAAGCAGGAAGATATTAATCTGGACGGAATTGACATTGGAGAAGGATATACTTATGGCCTTTCAAAGGTTGGAGACAGATTCTATACTTCTCTAACCTATGATAACGGTAGCTATAAGGTCATTTCATTTAAAGCAGATGGTACAGATACAAAGGTTATCGATCTGCCGGGAGAACACACTTCGTATTACAATTTTTGTTTCCTGGAAGATGGAAATTTCTATGCTTATAAGTCTGTAAGTGAAGCAGCTGACACTATGGAAGGTGGAAATACAGATGCTGCAGGCTCTTCTTCAAGTAGTGTTGATGCATCAACTGAAGCCTCATCAGGAAAAGATGACGCTGCTACAAAGGAGTCATCAGATAAGGAAGACGCCGCTACAAAGGATTCTTCAGATAAGGAAGATGCTGCTTCAAAAGAAACTTCAAAAGAAGAGTCAAAAAAGGATGATGATGAAGCAAAGAAAGCATCATCTGAAGATACTGCCGACGCTGCTTCAAGTGAAGACAGTGCTTCCGGGGAAGATATAGAGGGCTTTGAAGGCATGTCACTTGGTATGGAAGGAGAGGGCAAGCAGTATATTGTTAAGTTTGACAACGATGGAAATGTTATAAACGAGTATGAACTTTCTAAGGAACAGGGAGAAGATGAATATTTCAATATTATGTCCATCATTCCCTATGAAGGTGACAAGGTCATAGTATCTGATACCAGAGGAATAGAAACATACTCTGACAGTGAAGGCTTTAAGACTATACTTGACACAAGAAGTTCTGACAGTGAATATGCTGATTCTTCAATGGAGCTTTATGTGGGATCAAACGGACAGATTTATACTATTATGTATGGACGTGAAGGAATTGAGGTTCATACCTTTGACCCTGTAAAGGGCGAGATTTCTCCTGCGATTGAAGCTTTTCATGGTCAGTTCGAGTATAGTATGAGTTTGTTTGGCGGTGATGGTTTTGACGTTTATGTTTCTGATGAAAATGCCGTCTACGGATTTGATGCCAAGAAGAATGAGGTAGTTAAGCTTCTTGATTATTTAGATTCCGATCTTGAGGTTGAATATGGACTTCGTACTGTAGTTGCTGTTAGTGATAAAGAGTTTTTGGCAATCATGCCGGGAATTGATGGTTCATCCACTCTTACAAGACTTACCAAAGTGCCTGCAGATCAGGTAAAGGATAAGAAGATTCTTACTTTTGGTGGTAATTATTTTGGAGGAAATGTAAGAACTGCAGTTCAGAGATTTAATAAGAATAATGATGAATACAAGATTAAGATTGTTGATTATTCTCAATATAATTCTGAAGACAATTACACCGAAGGCGAAAAGAGATTTGATCTGGATATTGTATCCGGTAATGTCCCGGATCTCATGATGTTTGATGCGGATTCCAATTATCTTAAATATCAGGAAAAAGGTGTGTTGTACAACTACAAGCCACTTTTTGAAAAGGATGAGGATACAAAGAATATTAAGTTCCTTCCTAATGCGCTTAATGCAATGACTTCTGATGACAAGATGTACCTTCTCATTAATAGATTTTTCGTTGGTTCCGTATGTACCAGACAGAGATTTTTACAGGGTAAGAACGGGCTTACTTATGAGGAGTGTGATAATCTTATCAAGCAGAATAATACCACTTATGAAACAGCTTTTGGCCTTTGCGATAAGGAAACCATGCTCGGCGAAGGAATATTGTTTGCAGGTGATAAGTACTTGGATCTTGCTAATAAAAAATGTTCTTTTGATTCTGATGACTTTATAAAACTCTTGGAATTTGCAAATAAATTTCCTGATAAGGTAAATTACGAGGATTATCCTAACGGAATGGAAGAGCTTTACTCCACCAATAAGTCTCTTTTTTGTATGGATGGACTTATGGGATTTAGAGATTATATGAGAATCAAAAAAGGTAACTTTAATGATGACATTGCATTTATCGGAATGCCAAACAATGAGGGCTCCAATGATGCTATTATTATGCCTTTGGGAATTTTTGCAATCAGTTCCCAGACCAAGTATCCTGAAGTTGCCTGGGATTTCCTTAAACAGCTTTGGAATACCGATGAACTTCTAAAAGATGACTACGGATTCCCTGTTACTGAGGAAGGTTTTGCTGAATTTGGCAAAAAAGCAATGGAAAGACCGTATATGATGATCGATGGTAAGAAGGAATATTACGACGATACGGTTTATGTGGGAAATACTGAAATAACCTTAGACCCTCTTAGCCAGGAGGATGTTGATTTTATAAAGGACTATGTTCTTTCTGTAGATAAAATATACAATTACAATACAGAGATTCACAATATAATTACTGAAGAAGCGTCTGCTTACTTTAGTGGCCAGAAATCCGCAGAGGAAGTAGCTAAAATTATCCAGAGCAGGATTTCAATTCTTATCAATGAAAAAGGTTAATTTAGGAAAACATTAACAACGCGCTTATAAAAGGAAGGATAGAAATATGAAGGTAAAAGGCGTCATAAAACGTGGCCTTAGCTTTGCTATGACTTTTTGTATGGCATTATCAGTCCTTGCAGGATGTGGAAATGCCAAGAAAGAAAGCGTCTTAGAAAAAGAGATGGAAACTGTCAAGGAATATGTATACAAACCTGAAGATATTAAACTTGATGGTATTGATCTTAGCAAAGGGGCTGTAAATGCGCTTGAGCTTATAGGGGACAGAATATATCTTGGATATGTTATAGACAAAGAAAAAGCACAGGTTATATCTTTTAAACCTGATGGAAGTGATGTACAAAGTTACGATATTTCTCTTGGCTTGGGAGAAAATATTCCTTATTTTTGTTTCCTGGAAGATGGAAGCTGCTATATATACAGGACCAAAGACAGAGATATCAAAGAGGGTGAGGAAAACAAAGTAAGGACTATAGGTCTGGCCCCTCACTTAGATATGTCTATAGAACAGATCGACAATAAGGGAAATGTTGTAAACAGCCTTAATTGTAATGAAAAATCCAAGTTAAAAGATAATTTATTTATTTATTCGCTTGTACTTACAGATGATGGAGAGCTGATTACTTCAACTAATGAAGGAGTACTTGAGGTCTCTTTTGATTCAGGATTTAAGACTGTTTTAGATTCCAAAATAAACGGGACCGAAACGTTCCTTAAGCTTTATAAAGGTAGTGACGGTCAGATTTATGCCACTGATTTTGGAAATAGTTCGTTTGTCAAAAAGCTTGATATCAAAAAGGGCGAATTATCTGAGAATGTTGCTGCTCTTACATCTATAATTGAATATGGAACGGGATTTTTTGGCGGAAATGGTTATGATGTATTTTGCTCAACCCCTGATTCTTTCTATGGCTATGATGCACAGAAGGATGAAGTAATAAAGATAGCAGATTACAACGATTCATCCATAGAACTTGATCTTGGTATCACTACAGCGATTGGCTTTAGTGATACAGAGATTATAGCGGCTATTCCGGGCTTTGACTATACATACAGTCTTGTAAGGCTGTCTAAAGTTCCCGCTGATCAGGTTAAGGATAAAAAGATCATTACTTTAGCCGGCGCAGGAATAGACTGGAGAGCAAGACAAGAAGCGGTTAAGTTTAATAGGGAAAGTGAAGATTATCAGATAAAGATTATAGATTACACCAATGGTGATCTTTCTGACAGCGCAAAGGATGAAGCATACCAAAAGCTTGATATGGATATTATGTCCGGGAAAATTCCGGATATCATGTTCTTTGATGAAAGACAGGATTATGAAAAATATTTGAGAAAGGGCATGTTTTACGATTATAAGCCTTTGTTTGAAAAAGACGAGGATTTTAAGAACATTAAGATACTGCCTTCTCTTCTTGATGCTATGACAGAAAATGATAAGATGTATACTCTTATCACTGATTTTTATATTGGTACCGGTTTTGCTAACCAGAAATACAGTAAGGATAGTAATACCCTTAATTTCAAAGACTGTGATGATATTTTGTCTGCAGCAGATCTTAAATATGATACAGCATTTGGTCCTATAGACAATATGGGAGTACTTGAAAATGGCATCATATATTCGGGCGATAAATTTATAGATCTTGATGAGAAGAAATGTTCTTTTGACTCAGAAGATTTTATAAAACTCCTTGAATTTGCCGGTAAATTTCCGGCGAAGGTAGATGATGGCCAATTTGGTGATGATTCGTATGCTTTATACAGAAGTGGTAAATCAGTCTTTCTATTCGATAAGCTGTATGGATTCAGGCATTATCGTGATCTTAAGCAAGCTATTATAGGCGAGGAGATTTCATTTATAGGATATCCAAATGATGAAGGCAAGAATGAATCCGTAATCATATCGGGCGCTAGATATGCCATAAGCGCACAGAGTAGTAATGTAGAAGCTGCATGGGATTTTATCAAGAGATTTTGGAGTGTGGAATATATACAGAAAAGACAGTTTGAATATGGCTTTCCTGTGACGGAAGAAGGCTTGGAGTATGCTGCCAATAATTCTATGGACTATCCATATAGAAGACTCTACGGAGGCGGTAAAGAGTATTATCAGGACACTTACCTTGTAGGAAGCGAAGAAATCAAGTTAGAGCCTTTGACACAGGAGGAAGTAAATAAGGTTTCGGATTTTATTCATTCTGTTGACAAGGTGAGCAGCTATAACGAAGAGATTCAAAAGATTATAACAGAAGAGGCTCCTGCGTACTTTAGCGGCCAGAAATCCGCAGAAGAAGTTGCAGGTATCATTCAGAACAGAGCATCTATATATGTTAATGAAAGTAATTGATCTTTGAATCAATTAGATATTTATATAAGCTATAAAAGGAAAAGGGAAAAGAAAATGAATATGAAGGGGAAACTAAGAAGAGGCCTGGGCATTGCCATGACCATCTTCATGAGCAGCTTTTTTTTAGCAGGTTGCGGGAAAGACAAGGATAAGGCTTTTGCAAACAAGCCTGCAGAAAAGGACAATATCATATCTGAAGCAAGTACGCAGTCCAAGGATTACGTATATAAGAGTGAGGAATTGAATATTGAAGCACTTGAGCTTGTGGGATTATTTCCATCAGATCTAAAGAGGGTCAATGACAGAATATATTGCTTTGCATATTATTCAAGCACAGAGTCTGATCTGGTATCTTTTAATCTTGATGGAAGCGATGCCGAGTGTTTAAAGCTTCCCGGCGAAAAAGGAGACTATTATAATTCCGAGGATATCACATCTGACGGTGGCTTTGTTGCATGTCATTTCATCCCTCAGGGAGACAATGAAGATCCTTTAAAAGAGTTTGTTAAGATTGATAAAGATGGAAAGGTTGTAGAAACTTACGATCTTGAGCCTGAAGATACTGAGTCAGAAGATTTTACAATATATTCTACCATTGTTTTGGATGGTGACAGTATAGTTCTTAGCACAAACAGAGGCATAGAGTCTTTTTCCTTCAATGAGGGATTTAAGACTATTATCAGCAAAGAGGAATATACCGGTAAAGCATCTATAGGTGGAATGCAGATCACAAAGGGATGCAGTGGTAAGATTTATGGAATGGATTCCGAAAAGGTTTATGACATTGATCTTGAAAAGGGGCAGATTTCAGATGGAATTGAAGCCTTTAATAACGAAAGCTTTAATACGGGTAAAGGTACTGACAGACTCCTGACAGGTTATGGTAAATATGAGCTATATCTTGAGACAGAGCGGGCTATATATGGTTATTCGGTAGAAAATAACACTGTTGATAAACTTATGGACTATGTTGATTCAAACATAGATTTATCATCCGGATCATGCCTTGAAATTGTAGCTACAAGTGATAATGAATTTATAGCTATGATCCCGGATTATAATTACAATTTTAGTGTTGTTAAACTTACTAAGGTTCCCGCAGATCAGGTAAAAGATCAGAAGATCCTTACACTGGCAACAGCTAGTCCGACTCCCAGACTCAAGGACTGTGTGACTAGCTTCAATAAGGCAAATGATGAATATAGGATAAAGCTGGTTGATTATTCCAAATATGAGACTGATACAGACTGGTATGCCGGTCATAATAAACTTGATATGGATATAGTATCAGGTAATGTTCCCGATATTATGTGTTTGAGCTCGGGCTATGAAGATAAATACATAAAAAAAGATCTTTTATGTGACCTAAAACCCTTCCTTGATAAGGACAAGGAATTTAGTGCAGACGATATCCTTCCCAATATCATCGATGCTATGACCACAGATGGGAAGATGTATACATTGATAGATGGGTTCAATGTGGCAACTTTTGCTACTAAGAAGAGTTATCTCAAAGATCGGAAAGCCTTGAACATTAAAGAATGTGAAGCCATAATGGCAGAGCAAAATGCTCCTCATGAGATTGCTTTTGGATACATGACAAATGATATTATGTTGTTTGACGGAATCGTATTTGGTGACAACAACTTTATAGATCTTAAGAATAAAAAATGTTCATTTGATTCTAAGGAATTTATAGAATTACTTGAATTTGCAGGTAAATTCCCGGTTGAATTTAACGGTGATAAATATGATCGTGAGATAGAGGTTAATTATAAGAAGGGACTTGCTCTTTTTGAAGAGTCATATATTGAGGGATTTAGGCGATATGCATGTTTAAAACAGGGAATATTCGGAGAAGATCTTGTGTTCGTCAATCCTTTTGGAAGTGGTGATCCTATTCTTTACCCGACGTCACAGATGGCGATCAGCGCACAGACAGAATATCCCGAAGTAGCATGGGAATTTATCAAACAGCTGTGGAAGGATGAGTATCAGAATGAAAAGGAATATGAATTACCGGTTACTAAGAAGGCCTTTGAATCCTGCGCTCAGCAAGCAATGCAAGAACCTTATGAAATGGTTAACGGAGAAAAGAAACCTATAGATGATATGTTTTATATTGGAGATGAGGCTATTAAATTAAAACCTTTAACTCAGGAAGAAGTAGACTGTGTGAAAGATATTGTTCTTTCTGCTCATAAAGCTGCTCCTGTGGGTGAGAAAATTGCAACTATTATAAGTGAAGAAGCATCTGCATATTTTGCAGGACAGAAGACGGCGGAAGAAGTTGCCAAGATCATACAGAGCAGAGCATCAATCTGTGTAAGTGAAAACGGATAAGCAGATGACGGGAGTCGAACCCGCCTTTCAAGCTTGGGAAGCTTGCATTCTACCGATGAACTACATCTGCGAATTGTGATTAATTATAGCTAAAATCCGCTAAATTGTATCTACAACTATTTCATTTTAGCCAATATGTGCTATAATTTCAAGTGTAATACAAATTTGTAGAAGTATTATCGAATGGGAGAGAATGGGTATGAAAGACAACTTGAAAAATGTAGCAGGAAAAGGTAAAGGTTTGGCAGCTGAGTTCCGCGAGTTCATCATGCGCGGCAATGTTCTGGATATGGCAGTCGGTGTTATCATCGGTGGTGCATTCCAGAAGATCATATCATCACTTGTTGATGACATTATCATGCCATTCATAAGTATCATTACCGGTGGAATTGATTTCAACAACATGTTCTTTACTCTCGATGGCGGAACTTACTCAACATTGGAAGCTGCCAAAGAGGCCGGTGCTGTTACAGTTAATTACGGAACATTCATTACCGTAGTTATCAATTTCTTACTGATGGCAGTTGTTATCTTTGCTCTTGTTAAGGTAATGAACGGCGTTACCAACAAGTTCAACAAGGAACAGGAAGAGGCTCCTGCAACAACAAAGATCTGTCCTCGCTGCAAAACAGAGATTCCGATCGACGCTACAAGATGTCCTCACTGTACATCAGAGATCACAGAGTAATAAGATTTCTATTAAGAAGCAGCATGAAAGTGCTGCTTCATTTTTATATCATAGGAAATTAGAGTATGGCAAAAGTAATTATGATTCAAGGCACTATGTCGGGTGCCGGTAAAAGTTTAATAGTTGGCGGCTTACTGCGCGTTTTTAAACAAGACGGATATAAATGTGCGCCTTTTAAATCCCAGAATATGGCACTTAATTCATTCATTACTTCAGAAGGCCTTGAAATGGGTAGGGCACAAGTGATGCAGGCAGAGTGCGCGGAAACAGAGCCCTTGGTATGTATGAATCCCATACTCCTAAAGCCTACAAGTGATGTAGGGTCGCAAGTTATAGTAAACGGAGAAGTACTAGGGAATATGACAGCCAGAGAATACTTTGCCTATAAGAAAAAACTTCTTCCCGATATAAAAAAAGCTTTTAAGACCCTTGCAGATAATAATGATATTATCGTTATCGAAGGAGCGGGAAGTCCCGCTGAGATTAATCTTAAAGATAATGATATTGTCAATATGGGAATGGCAGAACTTGTTGATTCTCCGGTCTTGCTCGTTGGTGATATTGATAGAGGCGGAGTTTTTGCGCAGCTCTATGGAACAACAATGCTTTTAGATGATGCAGAAAGAGCGAGAATAAAGGGATTTATCATTAACAAGTTCAGAGGGGATGTGACCTTACTCGATTCAGGAATTGATATGATCACAGAAAAAACAGGAATTAAAACCGCCGGAGTTATTCCCTATATGAATATTAAGGTTGATGATGAGGATTCCCTTACTGATAAGTTTGACAAATCTACCGGCGCTAGTATTGGTGACATTGATATAGCAGTTATAAGATATCCAAGGATCTCCAATTTTACTGATTTTGGAGCTTTTGAGATGCTTGAGGGCGTAAGCGTAAGGTATATTGACAGTTCGTATGATCTTGGTGATCCGGATATGATCATACTTCCGGGTAGTAAGAATACTATTATGGATATGAAGTGGCTTAGAGAGAGTGGACTTGAAGCTCAGATCAAGCGCTTTGCTATAAATAAACCGGTTTTTGGCATCTGCGGAGGTTTCCAGATGCTTGGCAATAAGATCAGCGACAGAGGGTCAATCGAGTCTACTGTTACAGAGATTTCGGGAATCGGGCTTCTAGATATTGATACTATGATAGGAGATGACAAGATCAGGAAACAAGTTTCCGGCAAGATCTCTTTTCCCAAGGGAGTCTTTGAAGGAATTAGTGACAAAGAGTACAGGGGATATGAGATACACATGGGCATTACTAAAGGAGATGGTGATGAGCTTTTTGGAGATGTGGTTCTTAGCAACGGAGAAAATGTATACGGAAGCTATGTTCACGGACTTTTTGATGAGGATGGTATAGCTGCCTCCATTGTAGCAAGCTTTGGTAAAAAATTCTCATCAGGTCTTTCTTATTCTGCGTTCAAGGAAAGTCAGTATAATATACTTGCGGATACTATCAGGGCACATATGAATATGGATTATATATATTCATGCTTGTCAAATGCCAGGGTTTGATAATACTATATGATAGATAATAAATTGAACATACTATAATAATCTATATGTGAATGTATAGAATTTATTGTGTATATACGGAGCTAAGATGAGTAATAATAAGAAGGCTCTTATTGCAATGAGCGGCGGTGTTGACAGTAGTGTTGCCGCCTTTGAAGTTGCAAAGAGAGGATATGAGTGCATGGGATGTACCATGCGCCTATATGAAAATGACATAGTAGGTATGGATCTTCTTGGAACCTGCTGCAGCATTGAGGATACCAATGATGCAAGGGCAGTGTGCGATAAGATAGGTATACCCTACAATATATATCACTATGAAGCTGAATTTAGAGAGAAAGTAATTGAGCCCTTCATTCATAGCTATGAGGTTGGTGAGACTCCAAATCCTTGTATTAGATGCAACAGATATCTTAAGTTCGACAGCCTGTACAATAAGGGAAGAGAGCTTGGATACGACTATATCGTTACGGGACACTATGCAAGGATAGAAGAGAGAGACGGTCATTTCTATCTTTTGAAGGCAAAAGACCTTAACAAGGACCAGAGCTATGTTCTTTATGATCTGACAGAAGAGCAGCTTTCACATACTCTTTTTCCTCTGGGAGAATTCAATAAGACCCAGGTTAGAGAGATTGCCGATGAGAATGGTTTTGTAACTTCGCATAAGAGCGAGAGTCAGGATATATGCTTTGTTCCTGATGGTGACTACGCCGGAATGATAAAGAGATATACCGGTAAGGATTACCCAAAGGGGAAAATAGTTGATAATAAAGGTAACGTTCTTGGAGAGCATGAAGGCCTTATTAACTATACTATCGGACAGAGAAGAGGACTTGGTGTTCCGGCTGACAGAAGGCTCTATGTCAGCAAGATTGATGTTGAGAACAATCAGGTTATCCTATCAGACAATGAAGATCTCTTTGAAAAAGAGCTTATAATAAGAGATTTCCATTGGATCACCGGGGATATGCCAAAGAGCGAAGTAAGATGCTCTGCTAAGATCCGTTACAGACATAAGGAACAGCCTGCGACTTTGTATCCTATGGATAACGGAAAAGCAAAGCTTATATTTGACGAACCTCAAAGAGCAATAACTCCCGGCCAGTCAGCAGTATTGTATGATGGGGATATTGTTCTTGGTGGCGGGATCATTACCAATAAGATTTAAGATTTAGATATACATAGAATAATCATAAGAGTTTTTTATAACAAAAAAGCGCTCCGTTTATGATATGTACCCGTAATCCGGGACCCATGTCATATGGATGCGCTTTTTTAATATGATTTAGTTATGATTTATGATCAAAACTTTGTAGATCCTCTTTTTATAAGTTCTCCGGAGAATATTGTTTTCTGAGGCATTTCGTTCTGCCCAAGTGTACCTATAAGAGTCTTAACAAGCTGAACACACATATCTTCAAGTCTGTTATCAACAGAAGATATGTTGGGCTCAGAACAATGGGTCAGTATAGAATTATTGTAACCTATTATCTGAAGGCTCTTGGGAACGCTTATCTTATTAGCTCTTGCAAAGTTCATAGCTCCCACTGCAAGGAAATCTTCACTGGTAACTATACCGTCAAAGCGTATTCCTTTATCATAAAGCTTCTGAACAAAATCCTTAACTCCGTCTATATCCTCACGGCTTCCGTTGAAGCACTGCTGAAGATCTTTTTTGACAGGTATATCGTGGGATAGAAGAGCATTCTGGAATCCCGCAAGTTTCTTCTGTCCACTGTATGTCTTGGAGTTATAGAGGTACAGGATATCCTGGGCGCCCGAAGCTATCATCTTCTCTGTGGCTTCCTGAGTTGCCTTGTAGTCATCGCATAATGTGCAATAAACATTGGGACAATCAAAATCAGCATTCAAAAGCATGATAGGAACAGTATCTGCCGCATCTTTAATATATTTATTATCATCCGGATTATCCAATATAAAATTGGAGCCGACCATTACAACAGAGTCAACATGCTGGGAGAGCAGGAGATTAAGAGATTTCTTTCTTGATTCAATCTCATATCCCGTACAGCAAAGTATGGAATTATATCCGTTCTCTCTTAGGTTTCTCTCAATAAAGTATATAGCCTTGGCAAGATACAGGTCTGATGCATCAGCACATAAAAGACCAACGGTCTTCATGGAATTGAGACCAAGACCTCTTGCAAAAGCATTGGGCTTGTAGCCGCATTCTTCTATGATATCCATTACCTTCTTGCGGGTACGGGGCTTAACGCTTGAACTGCCGTTTAGTACTCTTGATACTGTGGCAATTGATACGCCGGCCTTTTTGGATATGTCGTAAATAGTCATTTGGTTTGCCATTTTTATCTCGTTTCTAAAGGAAATTTGAAGTATCTAACAGCGTTATTGTATGAAATATCCTTAGCAATCTCACCGAGAATGTCCATATCTTCCTCAGGGTATTCACCGTTGTCAACGAGTGATCCAAGATAGTTGCAGAGTATTCTGCGGAAGTAATCATGTCTTGTGTAAGAAGTGAAGCTACGTGAATCTGTAAGCATTCCTACAAAACCTGACAGGTTACTTGACTCGGATACAGCCTTAAGATGCTGCTCCATACCAAGCTTGGTATCGTTGAACCACCATGCGCTTCCCTGCTGGATTTTGGCAACATTGGGTGCCTCGTTGAAGCAGTTGAGCATAGTGTTAATGATCATAAGATCATTGGGGTTAAGACTGTAAAGGATAGTCTTGGGAAGAACGTTCTTCTGCTGAAGTGCATCAAGGAAATCAGCAAGCTCGCCCATGGGATAGTAAGCATCGATAGCATCGTATCCTGTATCAGGGCCGATTTTCTTGTACATAGCTGTGTTGTTGTCACGCTTGCATCCAAAGTGGAGCTGCATAACCCAATCTCTTTTACCGATCTCTTCACCCTCAAAGAGCATGAATGCGGTCTGATACTGGAGACATTCCTCTTTAGTAATCTCTTCACCCTTCATTCTCTTGGCAAAGATAGCTTCGATTGTTTCATCGGAAGCAGGGTGGTACATAACATACTCAAGAGCATGGTCAGTTACGTTACAGCCCTTGGTTGCAAAGTAATCAAGTCTAACCTTGAGAGCTTCTTTAAGAGACTTGAAGGAATCAATCTTAACACCACTAACCTGTGAAAGGGTTTCCATGTAAGAAACGAACTCAGGCTTTGTAATGTTCATAGCCTTGTCAGGACGCCAAGCAGGAAGTACATGTACATCAAATGTAGGATCTTCCTTGATCTTGTCATGCCACTCAAGTGTATCAACCGGGTCATCTGTAGTACAGATGAGAGTAACGTTGGACATCTTGATGAGCTTACGTGCGCTCATATCAGGTGCCTGAAGCACTTTGTTGCAGATATCATAAACTTCTTCTGCTGTTTTCTCATTCAGTATACCATTATATCCAAAATATTTCTTGAGTTCCAGATGGGCCCAGTGATAAATTGGATGACCTACAGCTTTTCCCATGCATTTAGCAAATTTAAGGAATTTCTCCTTGTCTGAAGCATCACCGGTGATGTATTTCTCCTCAACACCGAATGATCTCATGAGACGCCATTTGTAGTGGTCTCCGCCAAGCCAAACCTGAGTGATAGTGTCAAAGTGACGATCCTCAGCGATTTCCTTGGGGCTGATGTGGCAGTGATAGTCAAGAACAGGCATGTTCTCGGCATAATCGTGATACAGTGTCTTAGCTGCCTCGCTCTGTAAGAGGAAATCTTTGTCCATAAATTTCTTCATGTGGTATAACCCTCCGTTTATTATGATTTTAATACTTTTATGTAAGCATTTACATTTTTAATCAGAATTATTATACAAGTGGTATATATTAAAAACAATTGCAAAAATTGTTGACGATGTGGGCAGTAAAATATATTATAAAAATGTAAATGCTTACATTTTTCGAGTGAAGGGGATTATTATGAGCAATATTCTACATATTCATCCAAGAGACAACGTTGTTGTATGCCTTGAATTTATTGCAAAAGGAGAGACAGTATCTTTGTCTGACGGCTCAGAAGTTACAGCTGTGGAAGACATAGTTGCAGGACATAAGATGGCTGTCAGCCCTATTGAGAAAGGGAGAAATATTATCAAGTACGGTTATCCCATAGGATATGCCACTGAAGATATTCCTGCAGGAGGATGGGTGCATACCCATGACGTTAAGACCAATCTGGATGGTATTCTTGATTATAAATATACCCCGGACAATGAAGAATTAGAATCAAAGAAAAAGCTCATAGGCTCACGAAAAGCCTATTTTAACGGCTTTGTTCGTAAGGACGGAAGAGTGGGCATAAGAAATGAGATATGGATTATCCCCACAGTAGGATGTGTCAATAATATCGCCACCAAGCTTTCCAAGGTAGCTGAGAATTATATTAAGGGAAGTGTTGATGAGGTTATTGCCTATAATCACAATTATGGCTGTTCTCAGACAGGAGACGATCAGGAACATACAAGAATTATATTAAAAGACCTGATCAAACATCCAAATGCTGGCGGCGTTCTTGTTATCGGGCTTGGTTGTGAGAACAGCAATATCGATGTTCTCAAGCCGTATCTTGGTCAGTTTGATGAAGACAGAGTTAAGTTCCTTGTTTGCCAGGATTCGGAAGATGAAATGGAAGAGGGACTTATATTATTAAAAGAGCTTATAGACAGAGCTTCTGAGGATAAAAGAGAAGAAGTTGATGCGTCCAGACTTGTTATAGGACTTAAATGCGGAGGAAGTGACGGCTTTTCCGGAATAACCGCTAATCCCCTGGTTGGAAGAATCTCCGATAGGATCATAGAATGCGGCGGAACATCGATTCTTACTGAAGTTCCCGAGATGTTTGGTGCTGAGACTATTCTCATGAACAGATGTAAGGATGAGAATACTTTCAATGATACAGTATCCATGATCAACGGCTTTAAGGATTACTTCACCAAGCAGGGCGAGCCTATTTACGAAAATCCATCTCCCGGTAATAAGGCAGGCGGTATCACGACTCTTGAGGATAAATCTCTTGGTTGTACGCAGAAGTCAGGAGGCTATCCTGTAATGAATGTTCTTGAGTATGGTGAAGTTACAGATGCATCAGGGCTCAATTTATTGTGTGCTCCCGGTAATGACCTCTGTGCCGCAACAGCTCTTGCTTCTTCCGGAGCACAGATTGTTTTGTTTACAACAGGCCGCGGAACACCTTTTGCCTGTCCTGTTCCTACACTTAAGATTTCCAGCAATAATGTTCTTGCTGAGAAAAAGAAGAAATGGATAGACTTTAACGCTGGACAGATCCTGACAGGAAAGACTTTTGAGGAACTTACGGATGATCTCTTTGAACAGATCCTCAGAGTTGCCTCAGGAGAAAAAGTAAAAAGCGAGATCGCCGGCTTCCATGATATGGCTATCTGGAAGCGCGGAGTCACATTATAAATAACACGAAAAACACTATCTGCTTTCGAGATATTCAATCTGGCTTGTGAGCTGAGGCGGTACCTCTATGCCTTCTCTTATGAGCTTTGCTTCAAGGTTATGAAGAGGCTTTGAGAGGTTGCCGTTGTGAGCGGTCATATGATTTATAAGATCCCTGTACTGGGGATTTTCACCGATGGAATCTCTAATATTTTTGGAGAAAGGACAGAAGGTAAAGAGTATTTCCCTGCTGACCTTGTTAAGTCTTGGAGATCCTGCGGATTCATATTTAATATATGCAAGGTAATCAGCAATAAATACATTTTTGTAGTTATTGCTGAATTTTTTTAGATCCAGTTTAAGTTTTTCTTTAACTTCAGGTGAGAGCGAAGAGTTCTTTTTAAAGAACTGCAGATAATCGCAGTACATTGAAGTTAGAGAAGGATCAGTCACATCGTTCCAATGTACTCCCTGTTCGGTCTTGCACATTTCCCATCTGAATTCTCCGAAGAGTTTGATCATACATTCTTCTGTATTCTCGGTATTAAATACAGACACAAGCATTCTAGCCTTTGTGCTTCTCTTTTTTCCTTCAATTTCCTGCCATAGCGAAGCTCTGCTTCCGATATTGGGCATAAGTATCATGTAAGGTGTTACATCCTCAGCGTAGAAGAGCTGCGGGATACCGATCTCAGGATTGGTATAAAGAGACTGCCTGCAGAATACTCCATAGTCTATGCTGCGTATATTGTTGTAATATTCATTGATTTTGGCAACGTTAATATAGGCCATATCAAGTGGCCTCAGAACATTTTGTGAATCAAAAACGGGGACGAAAGAAGAGATTCGTCCAAAGGTCATACGATTCCCCAGAGCAAAGAGATTATGTATCTCAAAATCAAGTCTGCTTACGGGATCGTCAGTCATTTGATCGATCTGTTCCTGCTTGAGATTGCCTGTAGCTTTCTGCTCTCTAAGATATGTGGGCCAGTCCTGATCAAATTCATTTCTGGAAGGCTCTACTTCAAGGTTGTAGACTTTTTTGAGCCATTCATATAAAAGAACCACGTTTCCTGCAGGGTCAGGGAGATATGACCTCGCCATGTTGAACAGTATCCTTGTGTTTTTATCACCTGCAAGTTCCTCGTCTACAAAACCGAACATAAAGAACATTTTAAGTTCGATGGGAATGTCGTTATCTTCAAGACTGTGAAGGAAAGCCCCTTTAAATACATCATAAAAGGAGGTTGTAAGCTTCCTTCTAAGGCTTCTTGCTTCATCGTCAGAATCGTAGCGGTTCTCGTTACTCTTAAACTTATTCATCCTGTCTTCAAATTTAGCTGCTATTTCAGGAGAAACATTTGAATAACTTATGATGGTGGCAAGAGCATTGACAATAACTATATCTGAAGCGCCGCCTTCACCCTCAGAAGAGGAGATGTTCTCCAATTTGGCGGTGATCATCTTCATGGTTGTGGCAAAATCAGCGGTGTTACGCTTAAGCTGTTTTGTGTATGCGATCAAATATCTGGAGGCTTCGGAAATAAGCCTGCAGCTTCTAAGTGCAAGCATAACAATACCTATGCAGATATCGATATTTAAGGGATAAAAGAATTTCTTTAGATTGGCTTCCTGTTCCTTAAGACCTTTTGCCATGTTAAATTCCCAATCGGCAACCTTATCGGTTCTTTCAGGTGGGATCAGAAGATCTAACTTTTCAAAGGTAATTGGAGTTTCGCCTGCTTTGATACACATGACGGGATAATCCGCATAATCTGATTTTATCTTTTCATATTCTGTAAGCGCATCGTCGTAGAGCTTGTCATAAGCGTTAAAAAATTTATACACGCTATCTGCAGCTTGAGACGAGAGTATAGAAGCTATTTTGGGATTGGAACGGATAACTACGCTTACATCTTCGTCGCTATTGTATGGATATGAATATATCGCGGAATCTTCCAGAGCTTCGTAGGTATAAGAATATTCTTTGGAAGGCGTTTCAATGAGACCTATAATGCCTCCGACACTAAGGACCACTTGAGAATACTGATCATATACCCTTACTTTGCCCTTTACAAGGACTTCTATGGTACTGACACTATCATTTCCCGCTTTGTGAAGAATCTGTCCCTTGCTTATCGTTTGAAGTCCCATTTTATCCTCCGCTAAATGAAAAAATTCATTATATACAGATTAATGTTAACACGATAATAAACAGCCTGCAATCACATGATTACTGGCTTTAAGCGATATTCATTTTGATAACCATGCTTATTTACTATGTTATAGACTTTTGAGGAATTAAGAGTCTCCTCAAAAAGCCGCATCTGGAGCGTGTTTAACTTATCCGGAGCATCTTTAAGTCTATTAAGTACAGGTAGTTTTCCGTTTTTTTGAATATGTGCCAAAAGATTTTTTGCAGAGCTTTTTTGCCCAAGAATACGTACGTAACCGGTAAAAGAGTCATTTGCGTATTCCACCATATTGGAGCTCTTGATATCAAGAAGGATATGAGTTAAAACTCTGCTGATCCTTGAATAAGTAATGTCTTTGGACTTAAGCTTCATGCAAAAATTATCAAAATCTTTGTATTTATCAAGGTTTCTTATTATCTTATTTGAAATGTCAGAAGTGACATCAAGGTATTCTTCATAACCTTTGACGGCGTTTTGCAAGAGCTTATAGTGAAGAAGCTCTGATACGTCATTGTTATGCACAAAAAAGGTTTCTTCCGAAGAAAGTATATTAAGAACAGCGGAAGGAACGGAATTATTTAATGTTTTAATTAAGTCTTCCTTGGGGCAATCGTTATTATTTAATACATTTCTGATTGCTGTAGCACTTGGAATACTAGAGAGAACATCGCAGTTGTAGCCGTCGCCGATTCGCTTAATTGTAAAGGGCCTAATATCGCTGCCAATATCCATAAGAGCTTTGATATATTCAACTGCCAGGATATTATTGGGCTCTGAAATTATGTCTTTTACCTTGGAAGCGGTAAGCGCCTTTTCTTTAGAAGAAGGCTCTGAACCTAAAGAGCCGTTTTTGATGGCATCAACAAGAGCTTTTTCTCTTGAGCGGGCAAAGGAACTTCCTTTTTTTAATTCTGATAAAAGAGCTTTCTTATAAACATCAGGTTCTTCATTAAGAATAGAGGCGATAGAAGACATGGCATCTATGTCACCGCATTCACTTCCAAAACACAGATAATCGACAGTTCCCAATTTATCAAGGATAGAGACTGCACCTTTGGCAAAAAACTCAGCGCTTCCTGTACTGTAATAAACGGGAAGCTCAATGCAAAGGTCGGCTCCGCAGGAGAGTGCCATGCGTGCTCTTGAGAATTTATCCGTTATGGAAGGAACACCTCTTTGGACAAAATCACCGCTCATGATGACGATACACTTGTCGGCACCTGTTTGTTTTTTACATTCATTTATTAAATAAAAATGCCCATTGTGAAATGGATTAAATTCAGCTATAATTCCTATTGTACTCATATATGTAAGCGCTTTCAGTTACGGAAAACTTTTAACTTTATTATCATATCCTATGATATCATAATATAAGGTTCAATCATACGTAAGTTGATTGTACTCAAAGTTTTTTTCGTAAAAAGGGCTACTATTATATTTATGTATAAAAAACACATGAAAAGAGGATACTTTTAGTTATGAAGATTCTGGTTATTAATTGTGGAAGTTCATCACTTAAATTTCAGCTTATTGATTCCGCTACAGAAGATGTTATCTGTAAGGGACTTTGTGAGAGAATCGGTATTGACGGAAGCCGTATAGTTTATACTCCCGCAGGCAAGGATAAGATCACAAAGGAATCACCCATGCCCGATCATAACAGAGCGATCGAGCTTGTAATCGATGCTCTTACCAATAAAGAAGACGGTGTAGTGTCTCTTGATGAGATTGGAGCAGTAGGACATCGTATTGTTCACGGCGGAGAGAAGTTCACTAAATCCGTTGTTATTAATGATGAAGTTATTAAGGCTATCGAGGAAGTTAGCGATCTTGCGCCTCTTCACAACCCCGCAAACCTTATCGGTATCAGAGCTTGCCAGAAGGTTATGCCCGGTGTTCCTATGGTTGCAGTATTTGATACAGCATTCCATCAGACAATGCCTGAGCAGGCTTATATTTACGGACTTCCTTATTCATACTATGAGAAGTACGGAATCCGCAGATATGGTTTCCATGGCACAAGCCATTCATTTGTAAGTAAGAGAGCAGCGCAGATTCTTGGTAAAGATGCAGCTGACCTTAAGCTTATTGTTTGTCACCTTGGTAACGGTGCTTCACTTTCTGCCGTTGACGGTGGTAAGTGCGTAGATACTTCAATGGGTCTTACACCTCTTGAAGGACTTATCATGGGCACAAGAACAGGAGATATCGATCCTTCTGTAGTAGAGTTCGTTATGAAGAAGGAAAATTCTACAGTTGCTGATGTTATGAATCTTCTTAATAAGAAGTCAGGTGTATTTGGTCTTTCCAATGATCTTTCTTCTGATTTCAGAGATCTTGAGGATGCTTATGTTGAGGGAAATGCAGCAGCTAAGCGTGCTGTAGATGCTTTTGCGTACAGAGTTGTTAAATACATCGGAGCTTACACAGCTGCTATGGGTAGAGTTGATGCTATCTGCTTTACTGCAGGCGTTGGTGAGAACAGCGGCTTTGTTCGTAAGCTTATCTGCGAGAAGCTTGGATTTATCGGAGCTACTCTCAATGAAGAGGCTAATAAGGTTCGCGGCAAAGAGGAAATCATTTCCGGTGCTGACAGTAAGGTTACACTCATGGTTGTTCCTACCAATGAGGAGCTTGCTATCGCAAGAGACACATACGCTCTTTGTAAATAATACATTATATAAACGGGAGATTTTGCGTTTATTCGCAAAATCTCCCATTTTTGTAGTACAATATAATCCACATTTATATTAATAATGAGGTTTTTTATGAAGATACGCACAAAAAGATATATTTTAATTACAGCTATAAGCCTTATCTTTTTCCTTTCAACCATAATACTTGGACTTCTCAAGTACTCGACCAATGACGATACGATCATGAATCTTATTGCCGCCGGTGCCTTTGGTGAAAGCTCACAGTATCTTATTTATAACAGCATAATAATCGGATATATACTTAAATTTCTGTATATTGCTATTCCCGGTGTTAACTGGTATCTGTGGATGTATCTTTGTTTTAACCTTATGGCGGTTATTGCCTTGTCTGTTGTCTTTTCCGATGGCAGATCACTGTTTACGACAGCAGCGATCACAACTGCTATAAATGGTATTCTTGCTTATGATTTTTATTCTGAGATCCAGTTTACTCAGAATGCATCATTATATGCGGTTGTTGGATGCATTATAATATTCAGTCTTTTATATAAAGGTAAGAAGAGCGTATTTGGCATTGTTGCAGGTACTGTTTTTACTACGATGGCAGTTATGGTAAGGCTTACAGCCGCAGGCCTTGCTATTCCTTTTCTTTTTACAGCCCTTTTGTTCACAGGGATGTTTTCTAAGGAAAAGATCAAAAAGACATTTTTGTATTTTGTCACGCCCCTTGTTGTGAGCATTGTTTGCATCGGTATCAATTTTGCCGCATATTATATGAATCCCGATTGGAAGTATTTTATGGAATGGAACAACATCATGGTGGAGAAGTGTGACCATGGTAACTACAATTTCAATTGGGACAAGGAAGCTTATCTTGAAGCGGGATTTACCGAAAATGATTTCATTCTTTTGGATCAGTGGGTATGGAATGATACCGAATACTTTAATCTTGATAAGTTAAAGACCATGAAAGCAATCGGTGAAAGTTCCAGACAGGATAGACTCAGATTTGATAAGGATATATTTGCTTATTCCTTTAAAAAACTCGCAGAGTCGCCGACTTATAGCGCTATTCCCGTATTGTTTGTTTTAATGACTGTTTTATCACTTATATTATTAAAGAAACGATACAGATTCCTTGCTCTTGCACAGTCTGTTTGGGTGTATGCACTTTATTATGTTCTTGTTTGCTCAAAGAGGATAATGTGGCGTGTTGAGTGCGGAATATGGCTTTCAGCTTTCTTCTTTACTCTATTTGTTATTGCTAATTGTTATTCTTATAAGGAACTTAAGCTTTACAGCTTTTATGATAAGTTTAAGAGATGCGCCTTTGTAGCATTTCTTGCCGCATCTATTGCTTTTTGTATTATTTATATCCGTGGTCAATATGTATATTTCAGGGATGAGAAGGGCGGTAAGATCACTCAGGGAACTGACCTTACGTATGATAAGGTAAAAGCTATTACGGAAAGAGAAGGCTTTTATATTGTAGATGTAGATACAACATACGGAGATATGAATGGAGCCAAGAATATCTTTGATATAGATAGGAAGTATCTTGATTATTACGGAAACTTTTGCCAGATTGGCGGATGGGTTCAGCCTTCTCCCATAGGACTTTATCATGCCAGGCTGAACGATATAGATAATCCCATGAGAGCCTTGGTTGACAGGGAAGACGTTTTCTATATAGGCGGAGGGGAAAGAGCCGGCTATGTATACGTTTTCCTCAATGAAAAATACGGCCCCGGCATCAACATGGAAATGGTTGATGAAGTATGCGGAGCACCGGTGTGGAGGTTTTTCAGATAATTATCTAAGTGTATTAACTTGATTTTATAGGTGATTTTTTTATGAAGGAATTGAATTCATGTAAGGCTGCAATGGCGGCAAGCATTGAGAATAAGTATTTTAGCGTTGCACATCTTTATAAGGATGACAAGGCTATGGAGATGCATATTCATGACTGTTATGAGGTTTATTATTCGATTTCCGGAGGCAAGCAGTTCCTTATTGATAATAAGCTTTATGATATTGAACCAGGTGATATATTTCTCATAAGCCAGTATGATTCCCATTATCTTGCTCAGATCGATAAAGAGCTTCATGAGAGAATAGTGATCATGATAGATCCCGAGTTTATGAAGAGTATGTCAAGTAAAGAGACGGATCTTGATGCGTGCTTTCATAAAAGAGGGGCAAACTTTTCGCACAGGATAAGACTTACCCAGGAACAGCAGACAAGATTTTTGTATTTCATAAATAAGATAATCACCAGCAATGGTTTTGGACATGATCTTCTTGAAAGAGCTACTTTTACTGAGCTTTTTGTTATGATCAATCAGATCGTACAAGCAAGAGAGAATAATTCTGCGGAAGAAAAGACAGCAACTTATAATGAGCAGGTGGATTCTATTCTTTCATATATAAATAACAATATTAAGGAGCCTATAAGCATAGGAGAGCTTGCAAAACATTTCTATATCAGTGAATCCTACATCTGCAGGATATTCAAAGGGGCAACAGGTACCACCATAAATAAGTATCTTACAGCCCGCAGGATATCTATAGCAAAGTCTCTTTTGGCAGAGGGAAGAGGAGTCAGCGAAGTGTGCGAGGAATGCGGCTTTTCGGATTATAGTAATTTCCTTAAGGCTTTTACCAAATCAGTTGGTATATCACCCAAGAAGTATTCGCAGAATTGCAATCGCTAAATAAAAATCAGGAAGGATTTTCTATTGTATAAAAAACTGTTGACAAATCCTTTTCCCATAAGTATACTACTTAGGTATGCTAATGAATAAACGTAAACAATTGCCTTAAACACAGGCAGTTTCTTATACGGTTACTGTAAGGAGGTGTTACTCAAATGTCAATCTGCCCTAAGAATAAATCATCTAAAGGCCACAGAGATCAGAGAAGAGCTAACTGGAAAATGACAGCTCCCACTTTGGTTAAGTGCAGTCATTGCGGAGCTCTTATGCAGCCTCACATGGCTTGCAAGAAGTGCGGCTATTATAACAAGAAGAGCATCATTGAAGCTGAGGCTTGATATACTTTTGGTACAACCTCAAATATGCAGAATTTAAAGGCTTTCCGGCTATGTCGGAAAGCCTTGATTTTTGCATTTTACTCTAGTATATTAGAATAAGTCTATAAATGATGGGAGGTCCCGTATATGTCGGAACTTATAAGAGTTGCGGTCGATGCTATGGGAGGTGATAACGCACCTGTTTCCACCGTTAAGGGAGCCGTTGAGGCAATTGCAGAAGCTGCTAACCTCAAGGTCTTTCTTGTTGGTAAGGAAGAGGTCGTTAACAAGGAACTGGCTAAGTACAGCTATGACAAGAACAGACTTGAAGTAATAAATGCTACAGAAGAGATTGAGATGGCTGAGCCCCCTGTAATGGCTATCAGAACCAAGAAGGATTCATCGATCGTTAAAGCGATGTATATGGTCAATCACGGTGAAGCTGATGCCTATGTCTCCGCAGGTAGTACAGGAGCCACACTTGTAGGAGGACAGGTTATTGTCGGCAGACTTAAGGGTGTAGACAGAGCACCTTTGGCGCCCCTTATCCCTACAGAAAAGGGCAATTCACTTTTGATCGATTGTGGTGCCAATGTTGATGCAAGATCCAATCATCTTGTTCAATTTGCCAAGATGGGAACCGTTTATATGGAGAACATCATGGGTATCAAGAACCCTACTGTTGCCATAGTAAATATTGGCGCAGAGGAAGAGAAGGGCAATGCTCTTGTAAAGGAGACTTTCCCACTTTTAAAGAATTGTCCCGATATTAACTTTATCGGTAGTATTGAGGCAAGAGATATACCTGCAGGCTATGCTGATGTTATAGTTTGCGAGGCATTTACCGGCAATGTTATTCTTAAGATGTATGAGGGTGTTGCCACATCCCTTATGCACATTATCAAGAAGAGTCTTTTGTCTAATATTAAGACCAAGATAGGAGCACTCCTTATTAAGAAGGATCTTAAGAAGGCTCTTGCAGGGTATAGTCTCGATGAGCATGGCGGAGCACCTATGCTTGGACTTAAAGGCCTTGTTGTTAAGACTCACGGAAGCTCTGATGCTGTTGAGATCAAGAATTCAATCTTACAGTGTGTGAAGTTTACCGAGGAAAAGATAAGCGAAAAAATAAGTGCTAAGCTTTCACAAGAGAATTGACGCATTGGTCTTATATGTGCTATATATTTAATACTGCTAGGCAGTGGAGGTAGGAAAATATGGAATTTGAAAAATTGAAAGAAGTTATTGCTAATGTTCTCAATGTTGATCCTGAGGAGATCAAGATGGAAACAACATTTACTGAGGACCTTGGGGCTGATTCGCTGGATCTTTTCCAGATCATCATGGGACTTGAGGATGAGTTTGATGTTCAGATCGATCCCGAGAAGACTGAGAATATCAAGACAGTGGGCGAGGCCGTAGAGCTTCTTAAGGCAGCTATTTCAACTAAATAAGCTGTAAATCAATATAATAGAGATTCGGTGAGGCAGAATAATAACTGCCTCACTTTTGTTAAGCAGGAAATATGTGACCTTTCCTTTTTAACAAAGGTGATTCTCTGTAGAGAGGAACGTATTATGTTAAATGAAAATGATATCGCCGAGTTTGAAGGGCGTATAGGGTATTCTTTTAAGGACAGAGATCTTTTGATCCAGGCTTTTACCCACAGCTCTTTTGTAAATGAACAGCGTATCAACAAAAGACCTGATTATGAGCGCCTTGAGTTTTTGGGTGATGCGGTGCTTGAAATGGTATCAAGCGAGTTCTTGTACAAGAAGTATCCTGACAAAAAAGAAGGCGAAATGTCCAAGATAAGGGCTTCTTTGGTATGTGAGCCTGCACTTTCTTTTGATGCGGAGAAGCTTGATATTAAGAAATATATACAGCTTGGTAAGGGTGAGGAGCACACCGGAGGAAGGAATAAGGATTCCATTATTGCTGACGTAATGGAGGCTGTTATCGGAGCTCTTTTCCTTGACGGAGGATTATCTGTAGCCAAGAGCTTCATAGATGAATATATTCTTACAAATACCGAGAGTCTTGAGAAATACAGGGACAGCAAATCGGCGCTTCAGGAGCTTGCGCAGAGCATGAAGCATAAAGAAATAAGGTATGAAATTTGTGGCGAAGATGGCCCTGAACATGATAAAATATTCAAGGTGCGCGTTTACGTTGCAGATAAGATTATGGGAGAGGGAACGGGAAAGACCAAAAAGGCTGCTGAGCAGAATGCTGCAGCTCAGGCGATTCTTGTTTTACGCGACAAATAATGTATTTAAAAAGTATTGAGATTCATGGCTTTAAGTCTTTTGCCAATAAAATAAAATTTGACTTTCATAACGGCATTACGGGTATCGTGGGCCCTAACGGTTCAGGTAAGAGTAATGTTGCAGATGCTGTCAGATGGGTTCTTGGTGAGCAGCGTATCAAACAGCTCCGTGGTGGATCCATGCAGGACGTCATCTTCTCAGGAACTGAGCTTAGAAAACCTTTAGGCTATGCTTATGTTGCCATCACACTTGATAATTCCGACCATTCACTTGCAATTGATTATGACGAAGTAACCGTATCAAGACGTCTGTATCGCTCGGGCGAGAGTGAGTACATGATCAACGGCTCTTCATGCAGACTTAAGGATGTCAATGAGCTCTTTATGGATACGGGTATCGGTAAAGAGGGCTATTCCATCATAGGACAGGGTCAGATTGACCAGATTCTTTCAAGTAAGCCTGAGGATAGACGTAACCTGTTTGATGAGGCTGCGGGTATCGTTAAGTTCAAATCCCGCAAGGAGACGGCTATCAAGAAGCTTGAGGAAGAGAAAATCAATCTCACTCGTCTTTCTGATATTCTCTCTGAGCTTGAGAAACAGATCGATCCTTTGGAGAAGCAGTCTGAGAAGGCCAAGGAATACTTGAAGCACAGAGAGAGACTTAAGACTCTCGATGTTAACATGTTTCTTTTGGAAAATAAGAATCAGAAGGATCAGCTTGAGGAAGCAGGTAAGAACCTTGGAATAGCAGAAGAGTCTTTGTCTGAGGCCAAGGATAATTATCAAAAGGCCAAGGATGAATACGAGAACCTTCAGAAAGAGCTTGAAAGACTTGATGCAGAGATTGATGAAGCGAGGGCTAAGATTACCGATTCATCAGTTAAGAAAGAGAAGCTTGAAGGTCAGATCGGTATTCTCAATGAGAAGATCAACTCTGCTTCTGTTAATGATGCTCATTTCAAGACCAGAATGAAGGATGAGCAGGCTAAGATTGACGAGAAGAACAAGGAAAAAGATAAATACCTTGAAGATAAGGAAGAGATAGATAAAGAGGTTAAGGCGCTTCTTGAAGACAGAGACAACGCCAAGAAGGAACTTGATTCTGTCCTTTCTAAGATTGCCCAGATAAATGACAGTATCGAGGAATGTAAGAGTACGATCATCGAGACTCTTAATAACAGAGCCAATATTAAGTCCAAGTTAAGTTCGCTTGAGACTATGAAGGAACAGGTCAATATTAAGAAGGCGGAGCTTACAGGTAAGCTCGTAAGAGCAAGGTCTGATGAATCCAAGCAGGAAGAGATCATAAAAAAGCTTCGTGATGAGTTTGACGCTATTACTTCCGAGATATCTGAGATGAATAAGAAGCAGAAAGCCTGTGAGCAGGAGATTGCACAGCTTCGTGAGAATATGACGCTCAAGGACACAGAGCTTCGTAAGACTCAGGGGCTGTATCAGCAGGAGAAATCAAGACTTGAAGCTCTTGCAAACCTTACTGAGAGATATGAAGGATACGGCGGCAGTGTCAAGAAAGTCATGGAGAGAAAAGATGACACTAAGGGTATCATTGGTGTTGTTGCTGATATTATAAAGACTCAGCCCAAGTATGAGACGGCTATTGAGGTCGCTCTTGGAGGAAATATCCAGAATATCGTAACGGATGATGAAGAGACTGCCAAGAAGATGATCAAGTACCTTAAAGATACTAAGGCGGGAAGAGCAACATTCCTTCCACTTACTTCACTTGATAATCCTCCTGAACTTAAGGCAAAAGATGCTCTTAATGAACCGGGAGTTCTTGGAATGGCTGATGAGCTTGTGGATACAGATCCCAAATACAGAAAAGTTGCTAAAGCAATGCTTGGTAGGATCGTTGCTGTAGATAACGTTGATAATGCGGTTAAGATTGCCAAGAAATACAAATATACTGTTCGTATGGTTACCCTTGAGGGTGAGCTTCTTGTGCCCGGAGGTGCCATTAGTGGTGGTGCTTTCAAGAATAACAGTAATCTTCTTGGAAGACGTCGTGAGATGGATGAGATGGAGGCTAACGTCAAGAAGTACAAGGAACAGATTGACGAGCTTCAGAAAGAAATAGAAGAATCCAAGAAAAAGCGCAACAAACTTCGTGAAGAAGCTGAGGAACTTAGGACGGAACTTCAGAGCAAGTTCATTGCACAGAATACTGCACGCCTCAATGTAGAAAACGAGGAGAGCCGTCAGGAAGAGCAGAAGGGCAATTATTCCGATCTTAAGGCTGAAAATGATGAAATTGAGAGTAAGATTCTTGAGATTGCTTCCGAGAAGGAAGAATCAGAGGCTGCTCTTGTTGAGTCTGAGAACATTGAGAAGACCTGTACGGAACAGGTTGAGAAATACCGTGCCGAGCTCGAAGGTCTTCATGAGATTGAAGAAAAGGAGAACGATAAAGTCTCCAGTAAAGAGATTGAGTACGAGAAAGCTCATCAGAGACAGGAGTTCTTCAGACAGAATATTGAACGTGTGGATGCTGATATAGAGACTGAGGAGAAGGCTCTTGCCGAGATCATTGAATCTATGGAAGAGAATGAAGCTAATCTCAATCAGAGCAAGAAAGACATTGAAGAGATCAGGCTTACAATTGAGGCTTCTCTTGATGTACAGTCTGGCGCCACCAAAGAACTTGAGGACAAAAAAGAACAGAAGAATAACCTTGCTGTTTCACAGAAGGAATTCTTTGGAAAGACGGAAGAACTTAATAAGACAATGTCTGACCTTGAAAAAGAAGTTATCCGTCTTACTTCCAGGAAGGAAAAGTGTGAGGAAGCTATTGAGACTCAGATCAATTACATGTGGAATGAGTATGAGATCACACTTTCCGATGCTGCAGAGCTCAGAGATGAAGAGATGAATGACGTTCCTGCAATGAAGAAGGAGACTGCATCATTAAAGGATGCCATCAGAAAGCTGGGCGACGTCAATGTCAATGCCATTGAAGATTACAAGAATCTCATGGAAAGATATACTTTCATGAAGACTCAGCATGACGATCTTATCGAAGCTGAGAGACAGCTTAAGGAGATCATACAGGATCTTGATGAATCCATGAGAAAGCAGTTCATGGAGCAGTTTAAGCTTATCAATACTGAATTTGATAAGGTATTTAAGGAGATGTTCGGAGGCGGAAAAGGTACCCTTGAACTTGCGGAAGATGAGGATATTCTCGAAGCAGGTATCAGGATCAATGCTCAGCCACCCGGAAAGAAGCTTGTCAACATGATGCAGATGTCCGGTGGAGAAAAGGCACTTACTGCGATAGCTCTTTTGTTTGCTATTCAGAACCTCAAGCCTTCACCATTCTGTCTGCTTGATGAGATTGAAGCTGCCCTTGATGAGAACAACGTTGTTCGTTTTGCAAAGTACCTTCACAAGCTTTCAAGTACTCAGTTCATTGTAATTACACATCGTCGTGGTACAATGGAAAGTGCCGATAGATTATACGGTATTACAATGCAGGAGAAGGGTGTATCCACTCTTGTAAGTGTTAATCTTATTGATAAGGAGCTTACGAACTGATGGCCAACGGTTTTTTTGCAAAATTACAACAGGGCTTGTCCAAGACAAGAGAGAATATCGCCAAGGGAATTGACAATGTTTTTTCCGGCTTTTCAGGTATCGATGACGACTTTTATGAGGAACTTGAAGAGACACTTATTATGGGCGACATTGGTATCAACGCCACCAGTCGTATCATTGATAATCTTAGGAAACAGGTAAAAGAAAAGCACATATCCGATCCTTCAGCATGCAGAGAGCTTCTTATTGAAAACATAAGAGAGCAGATGAAGATCGATGAGCATGCTTATGACTTTGAAGATAAGAAGACAGTTATTTTTGTTATTGGTGTTAATGGTGTAGGTAAGACTACTTCGGTTGGAAAACTTGCTGCCATTTACAAGAATAAAGGTAAGAAGGTTCTAATTGCTGCCGCTGATACATACAGAGCTGCCGCTACGCAGCAGCTTAAGGAGTGGGCAGACAGAGCGGGCGCTCCCATTATTATGGGAAGAGAAGGCGGTGACCCTGCAAGTGTTATATATGACGCCGCTTTTTCTTTTAAATCCAGAGACTGTGATATCCTTATTGTTGATACTGCGGGCAGACTTCATAACAAGAAGAATCTCATGGATGAGCTTGCCAAGATGAACAGGATAATTGATAAGGAGCTTGGAGAGATCTGCAGAGAGAACTTTATTGTTCTTGACGGAACTACAGGTCAGAATGCGATCATGCAGGCTAGGGAATTTGGAGAGGCTGCTGATCTTACAGGTATTATTCTTACCAAACTCGATGGTACAGCTAAGGGCGGCATAGCCGTTGCTATAGTTTCAGAGCTTAATATTCCCGTCAAGTATATTGGCGTTGGAGAAGCAATTGACGATCTTGAGAGATTTAATTCCGACGAGTTCGTTGATGCACTTTTTAGTTAATACACTGCTTGTGCAGTATAAATAAAAGTTGGGAGATATATAGAGAAATGGCTGACGAGAACAAGATGACATTGGAGAAATTTGAAGAAGCTTATGAGGACGTCAAGAAGGTAACCCTTGAGACTAAACTCATTTACAGTGATTACTGGAGCAACAACACCGGCAACAAGGTATATTTAAAGCCTGAGAATCTTCAGAGAACAGGTGCTTACAAGGTTAGAGGTGCATACTATAAGATAACGACACTTTCCGATGAGGAGAGGAGTAAAGGTCTTATTACCGCTTCAGCCGGTAACCATGCGCAGGGTGTTGCTTATGCTGCAAAGCAGTACGGAGTTAAGGCTACGATCGTAATGCCTACATCAACTCCTCTTATTAAGGTTAATAGAACCAAAGCTCTTGGAGCTGAAGTTGTTCTTCACGGAAATGTATATGACGAAGCTTATGAGCATGCGTGTGAGCTTGCCAAGGAGCACGGCTATACTATGGTTCATCCTTTTGACGATCTTGATGTTGCGACAGGTCAGGGCACTATTGCAATGGAGATCATCAAAGAACTTCCAACTGTTGATTATATTCTCGTTCCTATCGGAGGAGGCGGACTTGCTACCGGTGTTTCCACACTTGCAAAGCTCCTTAATCCCAAGATCAAAGTTATAGGTGTTGAACCTGCCGGTGCGAATTGTATGCAGGAATCAATAAAGGCAGGTCATGTTGTGACTCTTCCCGGAGTTAATACCATCGCAGACGGTACTGCCGTTAAGACTCCCGGAGAGAAGATTTTTCCTTATCTTTCCAAGAACATTGATGATATAATCACTGTTCCCGATGAGGATCTTGTAGTTTCATTCCTTGATATGGTTGAGAATCACAAGATGGTTGTTGAGAACTCTGGACTTTTGTCAGTTGCTGCTCTTAAGCAGCTTGACTGTAAGGATAAGAAGGTTGCCTGCGTTCTGTCCGGCGGTAATATGGATATCATCACAATGTCTTCCGTTGTACAGCAGGGACTTATTATGAGAGACAGGATATTTACTGTTTCCGTACTTCTTCCCGACAAGCCGGGTGAACTTTCAAGAGTTTCCGGTATTATAGCTGATGTGAGCGGCAATGTTATCAAGCTTGAGCACAATCAGTTTGTATCAATTAACAGAAATGCAGCCGTTGAGCTTAGAATTACGCTTGAGGCATTTGGTAGTGAGCACAAAGAGCAGATTCTTAACGCTCTCGAGGAAAACGGCTACAAACCAAGAATAGTAAGGACAAATATTTAAATATATATGAGCAGACCGGTATCTATTAAAAGAAGGTGTTTTGAGTACCTGATAATAACCTTTGCGGCAATACTTTACGGAGTGGGAACAGCTCTTTTGATCGATCCCAATGATATAGCTCCCGGAGGTCTTACCGGTCTTGCCATTGTACTTAACAGAGTATGGGGCATAGGAACCGGTATGTGGTTCTTGATAATGAACATACCTATCCTGGTTCTTGCCATATATAAGTTTGGTATCAGATTTACAATTTCCACTGTTTATGCCACAGGAATGATTTCCCTTGTTACGGACTTTTGTTCAGGATATTTTGGAAGCTATGCCATTCATGACAAGCTTCTTGGCATTACCTTTGGAAGTGCTGCAACAGCAGTAGCGATAGGGCTTTTATTTAAGTGCCATACCACAAGTGGCGGCACAGACGTTATCATAAAGCTCCTTCGCATCAAGTATCCGCATATCAAGACAGGAATGCTTTATATGATAACGGATATTCTGGTACTTATCGCCGCTACTTTTGTTCTTAATGATATAACAGTTGCACTATATTCTTTCCTTTGCGTGATCATCACCTCAATGGTCCTTGATCTTGTGCTTTACGGAAGAGACGGAGCCAAGCTCCTTTATATCATTTCCGACAGACCTGATATTATTACCGCAAGGCTCTTGGAAGAACTTGATATTGGTGCTACTCATGTATTTGGACAAGGGGCATATAGCGGAGAGAACAAGAAAGTTATTATGTGCGCGGTCAAAAAGAGATTGTCGCCACTTGCAGAAGACATAGTGAGAGATGAGGATCCCAATGCATTTATGATCATTACAAGTGCAAGCGAGATCTTCGGTGAAGGCTACAAGAGCTACTTTGATGAGAGAATGTGATTATGAAAAATAATCTTCAGGATACAAGAGAAAAAAGAGGAATCAGAAACACACATAATATCGTGTCCATCATTTTTTTGAGCCTTGTTTCTATTATGGCTCTGTCTTTTAGTATCTTTTTGCTTGTAGAGAATGCCAATCTTCAGAGGGAAGAAGCTGCTTTTAAGAGCGAGCTTGAATCTCTTACCACTGATGGTTATTTTACAGCAGGTGAGACTTCCCGTCTTATAGAAAAGGCTTCAGAGGAATCCGAAGAGAAAACCAAAACTTCAATTAAAGATATGCTTCGTAAGAAGCTTGAAGCAGGTGAAAGTGCTACTTCCGCTATCAGATCTCTTTTCCCTGAACAGATTGTTGTTTCCAGCTCGGGAAGGTATTATTTCCTCCCGATTTCCGATGAGATTGAACATCATGGGTTCAAGGAGGGTGATTTTGAGTTTGGTGACAACGGATTTATCCAATACGTGGGAGAGGATGATATTAAACTCAAGCACGGAGTTGATGTTTCAAGATTCCAGGGAACCATTGATTGGGAACAGGTTGCTTCCGACGGCATAGATTTTGCTATTATACGTGCCGGATACAGGGGAACAACTGAAGGAAAGCTTCTTGAGGATGACAAGTTTATAGAGAACATCGAAGGTGCGATCGCAAACGGAATAGATGTGGGTGTTTATTTCTATTCTCAGGCGGTAAACGAGGAAGAGGCGCTGGAAGAGGCACGGCTTGTTCTTGATCTTATAGAGCCTTATCATATCAAATATCCGGTGATCATTGATATTGAATCAGCTGAATCCGAGGAAGCACGTACAGTAGATCTTTCTTCTGATCAGTATGAGAAAGCTGCCAAGGTATTCTGCGATACCATAAAAGCTGCGGGTTATAAGCCTATGATATACGGCAATGTTAAGTCATTTACTCTGCTGATGGATGCAGCTGACGTAGATGATTACGATATTTGGATAGCATACTATGGAACGCCTTTGTACTATCCTTATCACTTTAATATCTGGCAGTATACAGCAAACGGCAAGGTAAAGGGCATTGATGGTAACGTTGACCTGAATGTCTGCATAACAGAGTATTGATATGAATAAGATGGATAATCTTAAGGAATATGAACAGAAAGGCTATCTTAACAAAGATTTTCGTTTCTTTCATATTACCAGCGATGAAGAACTGGATATTCCGTATCATTATCATGATTTTCATAAGCTGATATTGATACTTAGCGGAAACGTTAAATATATGATCGAAGGACGGGAGTATGAACTTCTGCCCTTCGATTTTGTGCTCGTTAACAGGTTTTTAATCCACAGACCTGTGGTTAGTTGTGATGGCGTGAATAAATATGACAGGGTTATCCTGTATTTAAGCCATAGCTTTCTTGAAAAGAACTCTCTTCTTGATGCTTTTAATATTGCATCAAAAAAAGACGGTCATGTAGCCAGATTTTCTGCTAATATCAGTGCTGAATTACTTGATATGCTAAAAGTAATTGAAGATGATATTGCCAAGGAAGACAAGGAGTATGCGGGAGAGCTTACTACAAGACTTGATGTACTTAAGATGCTTATAGCATTTAATAAGGCGTGTATCAGCGAAAAGAGGGCTTTTGGCGCTGAGGCAAGATATAACAGAAGAGTTATAGAGCTCATAGAATATATCACTGATAATCTTGGCAGCGATCTCTCTATAGATCTTTTGGCTGATAAGTTCTATATGAGTAGATATCACATGATGCGCACCTTCAAAAAAGAGACCGGTTATTCCATTCACAGATACATTTCCGAAAAGAGAATTCTTAAAGCCAGGGACCTTATCATATCAGGAATGCCCACTACATCAGCCTGCATAGAATGTGGCTTTAAGGACTATTCGTCTTTTAGCAGAGCTTTTAAAAATCAGCTCGGAATATTACCGTCAGAAGTAAAGATTTAAGGTGTCAAGAAAAAATACTTGACACCTATATTTTTTTTGTCTATTATAATCATTGTGCCTAAGTAGGCAAGAGGGATTATATATGGAGAAAATCGTAGAGCAGGGCTTGTTGTATGATTTTTACGGCGAGCTTCTTACAGAACATCAAAAGAGTATATATGAAGCTGCTGTTTATGAGGATATGTCCCTTACTGAGATTGCTGATGAACACGGTATCAGCAAACAGGGCGTACATGATCTTATAAAGAGATGTACCAAGACACTGCAGAGCTACGAGGACAAGCTTCATATGATAAGACGATTTGAAGCGATCAAGTTCAGTGCCGAAGAGCTTTTGAAAGTTTCTAATTCCGCGGATATGTCCGGGGATGAACTTAGGAAGATAACCGGAGAAATTTCAAGTCGCATTATAGAGGAGTTAACATAATTAATGGCTTTTGAGAGTCTTACTGATAAATTACAAAACGTATTTAAGAACCTTAGAAGTAAAGGTCGTCTGACTGAAGAGGATGTTAAGGCAGCTCTTAAAGAGGTTAAGATGGCTCTTTTGGAAGCGGATGTAAGCTTTAAGGTGGTTAAGCAGTTCATTGGTTCCGTTCAGGAGAGAGCTGTTGGTGAGGACGTTCTTAACGGACTTAATCCCGGACAGATGGTCATCAAGATTGTTAATGAAGAGATGACGTCTCTTATGGGTTCCGAAACTACTGAAATCTCGCTTCTTCCCATCAATGAGATCACAGTTATCATGATGTGTGGTCTTCAGGGTGCAGGTAAGACAACGACTGCGGCCAAGATAGCCGGTAAGCTCAAGATGAAGGGCAGGAAGCCGCTTCTTGTAGCCGGCGATATCTACAGACCTGCGGCTGTTGATCAGTTGCAGATCAACGCAGGCAAGCAGGAAGTTGATTTCTTCTCAATGGGTACGGATGTAAGTCCCGTAGAGATTGCTAAAGGTTCTATAGAACATGCTCGTAAGAACGGCAACAATGTTGTTATCCTTGATACAGCAGGCCGTCTTCAGATAGATGAAGATATGATGAAGGAGCTTACGGATATCAAAGAGGCCGTAACTGTTCATCAGACATTGCTTGTTGTGGATGCCATGACAGGTCAGGATGCAGTCAATGTTGCATCAGAGTTCAACGAGAAAGTCGGAATCGACGGTATCATCCTTTCCAAGATGGATGGTGATTCCAGAGGTGGTGCGGCGCTTTCAGCCAAAGCTGTTACAGGTAAGCCTATACTTTACGTTGGTATGGGTGAGAAGCTCTCGGATCTTGAGCAGTTCTATCCTGACAGAATGGCAAGTCGTATACTTGGCATGGGCGATGTGCTCAGTCTTATTGATAAGGCAGTAGAGGCCAATGCTGAGAGAGACGCCGAGAAGGACCGCGAGATGACGTCCAAGATGAAGAAGGGCAAGATTGATTTCGAGATGTACCTCGAGAGCATGAAGCAGATGAGGAACATGGGTGGTCTTTCTTCTATCATGGGAATGCTTCCCGGAATGGGCAAGGTGAGTGATGATATGCTTCCGGATGAGAAGAAACTTGCCAAGATGGAAGCAATCGTTCTTTCTATGACTCCTCAGGAGCGACAGAATCCCAAGCTTATGAATCCTCAAAGGAAATTCAGGATTGCCAAGGGTTCAGGTAATGATATCGCTGACGTAAACCGTTTCATCAAGCAGTTTGAGCAGATGCAGAAGATGATGAAGCAGATGCCGGGACTTATGGGCGGTAAGCGCGGAGGTTTTGGCAAGATGGGTGGTCTTGGAAGTATGCTTGGCGGAGGCAGAAAGTTTTTCTGATCCCATAACACAGATATGTCATACAGCTACAGCTGTTTCAAACATATAAAAAGAAAATTTATTATCTATCTTATTTTATTAAATGGAGGAAAATTAAAATGGCAGTAAAGATCAGATTAAAGAGAATTGGTAAGAAGAAGGTTCCTTTCTACAGAATCATCGTTTCTGATTCTAAGTTCCCTGTACAGGGTAAGTTCATCGAGGAGATCGGAACATACGATCCTAACACAGATCCCAGCACAGTTAAGGTTAACGAGGAGCTTGCAAAGAAGTGGATCGCTAACGGTGCACAGCCTACTGAGTCAGTTGCAAAGTTGTTCAGACAGGCCGGCATTAGCAAGTAATTGAATGATATAGGTGTCACAAAGTGGAGCAATCCGTATATCATGTTATATACATATAATTACTTATGCCGGAGGTAAAACAATGAAAGAATTAGTTGAAGTAATCGCAAGAGCGCTTGTAGATAATCCGGATGAAGTTGTTGTTTCCGAGAAAAAAGATGGGCGCAATATTATGATCGAGCTTCATGTTGCACCTTCTGACATGGGCAAGGTAATTGGCAAACAGGGACGTATTGCTAAGGCTATACGAGCTGTTGTTAAGGCAGCATCAACCAGAGAGAACATAAAGGTTGATGTGGAGATTGTTTAAGGCTTATATAGAGAGTTATATAAACAATGGGCCGAATAGGGGAAACTCTTATTCGGCTCTTTTTTACCTCTGATTTTCCAAAAGGATTATTATGAATTTTCATATTATGACTTTGTTTCCAGAGATGATTGAGCAGATTCTTTCCACAAGTATTTTGGGAAGAGCTATTGATAAGGGACATATTTCCTTTGAAGCTGTCAACATCAGGGATTATTCCAATGACAACAAGCATCACAAGGTTGATGATTATACATATGGAGGCGGTGCGGGCATGCTTATGCAGGCACAGCCTATTTACGATTGCTTTCTTGATATCAGTAACAAGATAAAAGAGAAGGCTCAAAGTGACAAGAAACCCAGAGTTATCTATGTGACTCCGCAGGGAAGGGTATTTGACCAAAAGCTCGCGGCGGAGTTATCAGGGGAAGATGACCTTATTTTCCTATGTGGACACTATGAAGGCGTTGATGAGAGAGTACTCGAGGAGATTGTCACAGATTATATTTCTATCGGAGATTATGTTTTGACGGGAGGAGAACTTCCCGCAACAGTCATGATAGATGCTATTGCAAGGCTTGTCCCCGGAGTCCTTAATAATAATGAGTCCGCTATGACAGAGAGCTTTAGCAATAATCTTCTTGAATATCCTCAGTATTCCAGACCTGAGGAGTGGATGGGCAAGAAGGTTCCGTCTATTCTTTTATCAGGTGATCACAAAAAAGTTGATGAATGGAGACTGGAACAGGCTATAATAAGAACTAAGGAGAGAAGACCCGACCTGTATGAGAAATACATAGAGGAGAATCCTCCCAAGCCGCCCAAGAAATCAAGAAGAAAGAAAAACGATTGATCTTGTACTTACAAGATATTACGGAGAAGAATATGACAGACAGATTCCAGGTTGGAGTTGTTGCATCTACACATGGTCTTCATGGGGAAGTTAATGTATTTCCCACAACAGAAGATCCTAACAGATTCAAAAAGCTTAAGAAAGTTACGCTTCATACATCCAGAGGAGAAGAGATCTTACTTGATGTGCAGAGCGCTAAATTTTCCAAGAAGTTCGTTATTGTGAAATTTAAGCAGTTCAATACAATAGAAGAAGTTGAGAGGTTCAGAGGATGTGAGCTTACCATCGACAGGAAGGATGCTCTTAAGCTAAGTCCCGGTGAGTTTTATGTCGCTGACCTTATAGGCCTTGATATTACCGATGAAGATGGGAATAAACTCGGTGTTTTATCCGATGTTCTTCAGACGGGTGCCAATGATGTGTATGAGATGACGCATCTTGACGGCGAAAAGGTCTATATTCCGGCTATTAAGGACTGCGTTAAGGAGATAGATATAGACAACAAAAAGATCGTTATTCATGTCATGGAAGGTCTTCTTTGATTTGCCTTGATTTTACATGCAAATATGTAGATGACTTTTTGCTTATAAAGAATTATAATTATTATAAGTTATATTGTGATTAAACAATTGCTAAACACTAGATTTAGCGGTTAGGAATGAATATGGTCGATTATACTGAGGGTGCGGGGTATCAATATCATACACATGTTAAGCCAGGAGATGTTGGAAGATACGTTATTCTGACCGGTGATCCCGGTAGATGCGAGACTATCTCCAAGCTTTTTGATAATCCTGAATTTATTGCATATAATAGAGAATATAATACTTATACGGGAACCTTGGACGGAGAGAAGGTTACCGTTATGTCACACGGTATCGGCGGGGCATCTACAGCCATCGCTATAGAGGAGCTTCGTAAGTGCGGAGCCGATACTTTCATAAGAATGGGTACCTCGGGAGGTATGCAGGAGGATGTTATGGGAGGCGATATTGTTATTGCTTCCGGTGCTATTCGTGCGGAAGGAACATCCAAAGAGTATGCTCCCATTGAATATCCTGCAGTTGCAAGCTTTGATGTTGTGAGTGCTCTTGTAGAAGGAGCCAAGAAAGCCGGAGCCAAGTATCATGTCGGTGTTGTACAGTGTAAGGATTCATTCTTTGGTCAGCATGAACCTGAGACCAAGCCTGTAGGACCTGAGCTTTTATACAAGTGGGACGCATGGATTAAATGCGGTGCACTATGTTCTGAAATGGAATCATCCACATTATTTGTTGTAGGGGACTATCTAAGAGCCAGAACCGGAGCGGTTATGCTTGTTGTAGCTAACCAGGAGAGAGCCAAAAAAGGTCTTTCCAATCCTCAGGCTCATGATATGGAAGTAGTCTATAAGACTACCATCGAGGCTGTAAGACGTCTCATTGCATCGGATAAAGCCTAAAAGGTTTTATTATACAGTAGTACATCATAAAAAATGGAGGACAATTATGAAAAAGAAACTTCTTGCAGTACTTATGGCTGCAACAATGGTATCTTCTCTTGTTGCCTGTGGTTCTAATGCAGCTCCTGCTGAGACAGCACCCGCAACAGAGACAGAGCAGACAAATGATGCTACAGAAACTACTGAGGCTACTGCTGCAGAGTCAACAGAGGCAGCTGCTGCTTCAGACATGAAGGTTGCTATGGTTACTGACTATGGCGATATTACAGACCAGTCTTTTAACCAGTCAACTTATGAAGCTTGTAAGGCTTTCGGTGAGGCTAACGGATGTGATTTCACATACTACAAGCCCGAAGGCGATTCAACAGCTGAGAGAGTAGCTATGATCGACAAGGCTGTATCTGATGGTTATAACGTAATCGTTATGCCCGGATTTGCTTTTGCTGAGGCTATTGTAGAGACAGCTGAGATGTATCCCGATGTTAAGTTCGTAGCTCTTGACGTTTCAGAGTTCGATCTTGAGGGTGAATCTTCTGATTTCAACGGCGAGACATTCCCTAATGTATTCTCTGCTGTATATCAGGAAGAGCTTCCCGGATACATGGCTGGATATGCTGCTGTAAAGATGGGTTACACAAAGCTTGGATTCCTCGGTGGAATGGCAGTTCCTGCTGTTATCCGTTATGGTTACGGATTCGTTCAGGGCGCTGACGCAGCTGCTAAGGAGACAGGTGCTGATGTATCTCTTAACTACGCTTACGGTAACCAGTTCTATGGCGATGCTGATATCACAGCTGCTATGGATACATGGTACAAGGGCGGCACAGAAGTTGTATTTGCTTGCGGTGGCGGTATCTTCACATCTGCAGGTGAGGCAGCTGCTAAGGTAGGCGGCAAGGTTATCGGGGTTGACGTTGACCAGGCTCCTACAATCGATGGAATGTTTGAGAAGGGCATGACAGTTACTTCAGCTATGAAGGGACTTCAGGCTACAGTTAACACACTTCTTTCAGCTATCAGAGATGGTCAGTGGGATAAGTTTGCAGGAAAGATCGAGAATCTCGGTCTTGTATCAGCCGACGACACATCACTTAACTATGTAGGACTTCCTGAGGATTCAACAATCTGGAATGATACATTTACAAAGGATGATTATCTTAAGCTTGTTGCTGATATGGTAAACGGAACAATCACTGTTTCTAACGACACATCAGCTGAGAAGCCTTCTGCTGAGAACATTAAGGTTAACTTCCAGGGTAACATTAAGTAATTTTGCTTATTACAGCTTTTAAGCTGACAGGGACCGGCGGATTCATAGTCTTCCGGTCCTTTTTACCAATAATTGGTTTTAAAAAGATTTATGGAGGAGACAAAAGTGGCAGAGAACAGCGAATATGCTATTGAGATGCTTGGTATAACAAAACGTTTCCCGGGTATTATCGCTAATGACAACGTTACTATTCAGCTTAAAAAAGGCGAAATACATGCTCTTTTGGGCGAGAACGGTGCAGGAAAGTCCACTCTTATGAGTGTGCTTTTTGGATTGTATCAGGCTGAAGAGGGCGTAATCAAAAAGGACGGAAAGGAAGTTAAGATCAATAACCCCAACGATGCCAATGATCTTGGTATCGGAATGGTTCATCAGCACTTTAAACTTGTTCAGTGCTTTTCTGTTCTTGATAACATCATCCTTGGTGTTGAGACTGTTAAAAACGGTTTTCTTCAGAAGGATGTTGCCAGAAAAAAGATAATGGAGCTTTCCGAGAAGTATGGACTCAATGTCGATCCTGACGCAAAGATTGAGGACATTACGGTTGGAATGCAGCAAAGAACAGAGATCCTTAAGATGCTTTACAGAGATAATGAGATCCTTATCTTTGACGAGCCTACAGCGGTTCTTACACCTGCTGAGATCGATGAACTTATGCAGATCATGAAAAATCTTGCAAAAGAAGGCAAATCAATCCTTTTCATATCTCATAAGCTTGCTGAGATTATGGCTGTTGCTGACAGATGTTCTGTTCTTAGAAGAGGTAAATATATAGGCACGGTTAATATCGCAGAGACCAATCAGGAAGAGCTTTCCAGAATGATGATCGGACGTGACGTTCAGCTTGTTGCCAGCAAGGAAGATAAGACTCCCGGAGAGGTTATTCTTCATGTGGAGAACATGACGGTTCCTTCCAAGCTTCATCATAACAACGCTGTTAAGAACGTTTCCTTTGACGTCAGAGAGGGCGAAATCGTATGTATTGCCGGAATTGATGGTAATGGTCAGACAGAGCTTGTTTATGGCTTGTCGGGACTTGAGAATATCACTTCAGGTAAGATTGAGCTGTGCGGTAAGGACATTACCCGTGCATCTATAAGAGAGCGTTCCACAAGCGGAATGAGTCATATTCCTGAAGATAGACATAAGCACGGACTTGTTCTTGATTATTCACTTGCATATAATCTTGTACTTCAAAGATATTTCGAGCCTGAGTTTTCTACAAAGACAGGCTTCCTTAAGAAGGGCGAGATTAGGAAATACGCCGATAAGCTTATTGATCAGTATGATATTCGTTCAAGCCAGGGAGCTGTTACCATTGCAAGAAGCATGTCAGGTGGTAACCAGCAGAAGGCAATTATAGCAAGAGAAGTGGATAAGAATCCTAATCTTCTTATTGCGGTTCAACCTACAAGAGGCTTGGATGTAGGTGCTATCGAGTATATTCACAGACAGCTTATAGCACAAAGAGATGCAGGTCATGCAGTTCTTCTTGTATCACTTGAGCTTGAAGAAGTTATGAGCATCTCAGACAGAATCCTTGTAATGTACGAGGGCGAGATAGTTGGAGAGTTCAATCCTAAAGAGACTACTCCCGAGGAACTCGGACTTTACATGGCAGGAGCTAAGAGAAAGGAGGTAGGTGCATAATGTCAGCAGAAGTTAAGAAAACAGCAGAAAAGCAGAGCTTTTTGGCAAAACCGGCTGTTCAGTCAATAATTGCATCACTTCTTTGTATTATATTTGGACTTTTGATCGGTTATATAGCACTTCTTTTCATCAATGCAAAGGGTGCTAACGAAGCTATAATCACAATTATCAAGAACTATTTCACATATCCTTCCAAGGCAGCTGCTCTTAAGTACCTTGGTAATACTTTGGTTAAGGCCGCACCTCTTCTTATGTGTGCACTTTCCATTCAGTTCTGTTATCAGGCAGGTCTTTTTAATATCGGAGCTGCAGGACAGTATGTGGCAGGAGCGGGAGCATCACTTTTCTGTGCGCTTTCACTTGGTCTTCCCTGGTATGTATGCCTTTTGGCAGCTCTTTTAGCAGGCGGAGTATTTGGTGTTATTGTAGGTGTCCTTAAGGCTTATCTTAACGTTAATGAGGTTATTTCAGGAATCATGCTCAACTGGATAGGACTCTATACAGTTAACATGATGCTTACAGGAGTAAAAGAGGTTGCAAGTCCCTATACGGTATCTGTAGCTAATACCAATCCTTCAGCTCTTTTACCTTCACTTGGACTTTCTAAGTTCTTTTCAAATAATAAATACGTTACCATAGCAATTCCTCTTGCCGTTCTCATCGCGATACTGCTTAAGGTTATTCTTTCAATGACAGTATTTGGTTATGAGATAAAGGCTACAGGTATTGCTAAGGATGCTGCGAAGTACAGCGGAATGAAAGAGAAGAGAAACATTATTCTCACACTCTTTATCGGCGGTGCACTTGCAGGAATCGGTGCAGCATTCCTATTCCTTACAGGATATGAGCAGTGGTCTGTTTCACAGTCATCAGTTCCGGGAATGGGCTTTAACGGAATTGCAGCAACCTTCCTCGGAGGTCTTGATCCTATAGGAACAATTTTTGCATCATACTTTATTCAGCATATTACTAGTGGAGGAGCTTATCTTGATAAGAATATCTATCCTTCACAGATTTCCGATTTCATTTCGGCGATCATCATTTATCTCTGCGGTTTTGTACTTTTCTTCAAGTACTTCTTAAACAGCAGACTCAAGAATAAAAAGAATAATGCGGAAGGAGGTAACAAATAATGGTATTACTTCTTCAATATACACTTTTGTTTGCCTCGGTTTTGGTTTTGGTAGCTCTTGGTGGATGCTTCTCGGAGCATTCAGGTGTTATCAACCTTGGACTTGAAGGAATCATGGTAATAGGAGCTTTAGGCGGAGCACTTACTCTTAAGTACATCAATCCTTCGCTTCCGACATTTGTAATTATTATTGCTGTTTTGGCAACTTCGATAATATGCGGTGTTGTTTATTCAATGCTTCTTGCATTTGCCTGCATCAATTTTAAGGCTGATCAGACTCTTGTAGGAACAGCTCTTAATCTGCTTGCGGCAGCTGCAGCAACAGTTATTGCCAAGACCATCAATATTGCAGAAAACCCTGATAATGTTTCATCTACAGTTCAGTATGGTATTGCCAAGAAGGTTCTTTTTGTTAATATCGGAGGTTTTAGATTTAACTGGTTCATGCTTGTTGCACTTATTGCACTTATTGCTGCATATGTGATCCTCTATAAGACTAGATTCGGTCTAAGACTTATGGCTTGCGGTGAGCATCCTCAGGCAGCCGATTCTGTAGGTATAAACGTTTACACTATGCGCTGGGCAGGAGTTCTTATTTCCGGACTTCTTGCAGGTATCGGCGGAATCGTTTATATTACAGCCGGCGTAAGTGAGTGGAAATTTGAGAATGGTGTTGCAGGTTTTGGTTTCCTTGCTCTTGCTGTTATGATCTTTGGCCAGTGGAAACCTGTTAATATCGGACTTGCAGCTTTGCTGTTCGGATTCTTCAGAGCTCTTTCCAATGTTTATTCAGGCTTTGATTTCCTTGCAGCTCTCAATATTCCGGGATCTGTATACAATATGATGCCTTATATCATCTCACTTATAGTACTTGCCTTTACTTCAGCCAATTCAAGAGCACCTAAGGCGGAGGGAATCCCTTACGATAAGGGCTCAAGGTAATAGAGGTTATATTTATGAATGAGCAAAAGATTAAAGAGCTTATATCATATGCACTTAATATGAGAGCCTTTTCCTATACGCCTTATTCACACTTTAATGTCGGAGCAGCGCTTCTTGCTGCTGATGGCAATGTGTTCACGGGCTGTAACATTGAAAACGCCTCATATACACCGACAATCTGCGCCGAGAGAACGGCTTTTTCAAAAGCTGTCAGCGAGGGAGTTAGGGATTTTAAGGCTATTGCGATAGTTGGAGGTCCAAAGGATTCAGAATCACTTGATTATTGTTTTCCTTGTGGAGTGTGCAGACAGGTTATGAGCGAATTTTGCAAAGATGATTTTATGGTTATAATTGCCAAATCTGTAGACGAGTATAAGACATTTTATCTTCCGGAGATTCTTCCGGAAAGATTTGGGCCTAAGGATCTTTTATGTTGACGAGACCCACTTTTATGTGTTATATTAGTGTACGTTGTGATAATCAGACGGTCCTCTGTTACTGAGAATAGTATTAAGAACGTCCATTGAATAGGAGATATAGATATGAGTACAATTATCCAGGAGCTCGAGAAAGAGCAGCTGAACGCTAATGCGCCTCAGTTCAACACAGGTGATACTGTAAGAGTACACGCTAAGATCAAAGAGGGAAACCGTGAGAGAATTCAGGTTTTCGAAGGAACTGTTAAGAAGATTCAGGGCGGTAGCAACCGTACTACTTTCACAGTAAGAAAAGAGTCTTACGGTGTTGGCGTTGAGAAGACATGGCCCCTTCACTCACCTATCGTAGAGAAGGTTGAGGTTGTTAGAAGAGGTAAGGTTAGAAGAGCTAAGCTTAACTACCTTAAGGGTCTTACAGGTAAGAAAGCTAAGGTTAAGGAGCTTGTTACCAGATAATTTGCTAAAAAGGCAGTTACTTCACAGTAATTGCCTTTCTTTTTTACCATAACGGGGGATCTGATGTTTAGAAAGAGACGTAGACGTAGTAGCCTTACATTTTCCAATAGAAGAAAGAATGCTACTCAGGCCATAATTAAAGAAGTTTTTTCATGGCTTGGAGTAACAGCTGTTGCTGTAATATGTGCACTTGCTTTTATGGCCGCTTTTGGCATGCAGATCGGCACCGTCGGTGATTCTATGGATCCGGTGTTGTATAATGGCCAGAAAGTGCTTGTTAATAAGCTTTCTTATATTATCCTCGGACCTAAGAAGGGTGATATTATTGCTTTTTTGCCAAACGGAAATTCCAATTCCCATTATTATGTCAAAAGAGTAGTGGCTGTCCCCGGTGAGAAGGTACAGATTATTGACGGTTCTCTTTATATAAACGGCACTTTACAGGAAGATGATGACGGTTTATATGATAAAATGGAAGATGAAGGTATCGCTGCCAACGAGATTAAGCTTGAGAAGGGCGAATACTTTGTTCTTGGTGATAACAGAAACAGTTCTGAGGACTCCAGGAGTGCCAATATCGGTGTCGTTAAGAGCAACATGATCATAGGTAAGGTGTGGTTCAAGCTTAAGAGTGGCGATAATAAGGCCGGTTTGATTTTAAAGAGAAGTAAATGGTGATTTTATGAATTTTCAGTGGTATCCGGGTCATATGACTAAAGCGATCAGGATGATGCAAGAGAACATCAAACTGATCGATATTATAATAGAGCTTACAGATGCCAGGATACCGGCTTCCGGAAGGAACCCGGATATCGATGAGCTTGGTAAGAATAAATACAGACTTATTCTCCTTAATAAGGCAGATCTTGCGGATCCTTCTGTTACTACAAAGTGGAAGGATTTCTATAAGAATGAGGGTAATCTTGTACTTGAGATTAACTCAAAGACGGGTAATGAGGCCGGTAAGGTCAAAGATCTTGTTCTAAAGGCCTGCGCCGAGAAGATTGAAAGAGATAAGAAGAGAGGAATAGTGGGAAGACCTATAAGAGCAATGGTTGCCGGTATTCCCAATGTGGGTAAATCCACATTTATCAATAAGCTTGCAGGTAAGGCATCTGCTAAGACAGGCAATAAGCCCGGCGTTACCAAGGGAAAGCAGTGGATCTCTCTTGGTAAGAATATGCAGCTTCTTGATACTCCGGGTATTCTCTGGCCCAAATTTGAGGATGATACGGTTGGACTTCATTTAGCACTTATCGGTTCCATGAATGATGAGAATCTGGACACTACAGAACTTGCCTGCGAACTTATAAGACTTCTTGAAGAAAACTATCCGCAAGCTATTACAGAGAAGTATAATATAACCAGTGAACAGGTTGAAGAACTTGAAGAAGTTCAATATGCGACTCATTACAGCGCAGTTCTTTCTGCTATAGCAATTAACAGAAAGTGCTTTAAGCAGGGCGCTGAGCCCGATATTTCCAGAGCTGCATCAATGCTTCTTGATGATTTCAGAAACGGAAGACTTGGCAGGATAACACTTGAGAGACCTGCGCAATAATAATTATCAGCATAAAGGACACACGCTTATATGAAAAAGGTTGCTAAAGAGATTTTTGATACAGTAATTTATCTTGGAGTTGTATTTCTTTTGACACTCCTCTTTATTACATTCGTGGCACAAAGGACCAGAGTAATAGGTTCTTCAATGAATCCTACTGTTTATGATTCGGAATCACTTATTCTTGAAAAAGTAAGCTACAGATTCCACGACCCGGAGAGATTTGATATTGTTGTTTTTCCTTATCAGCACGGTGATAAGCAGAACTTTATTAAGAGGGTAATAGGCCTTCCCGGTGAGAAGGTCAGAATTGACTATGATGGCAATATCTATATAAACGGAGAAATCTTGGAAGAAGATTATGGCGCTGAAGTCATAGAAGATCCCGGATTGGCGGCTAATGAGTTTACTGTTCCGGAGGGAGAATTCTTCGTTCTTGGTGATAACAGAAATCATAGTATGGACAGTAGAGAGGTGTCTGTTGGCACTATTAAGAAGAAACAGATACTTGGAAGAGCCGTTCTAAGGATATTCCCATTAACAAAATTTGGGGGCATTAAATAATGGAATCTATTTCCGCGATCAAAGAGATATATCAGAATCTTGACAGTATTACGGAATATAAGGTTTTTATTTCTCAGTATTCAAGTGATGACAGATCAGGTGTCAGAAAGCTTGTTGAAGGTGCTTCTAAGAAGATAGCTGCTATAGAATCGGAGATTGAGCGCACCAGACAGATGCAAAGGTATGAAAGAGAGAATGAATCATTCGGCCTTTTATGCGGCATCGATGAGGTTGGAAGAGGTCCTCTTGCAGGTCCTGTCTATGCGGCGGCTGTTATCCTTCCAAAGGATACTGATATTCTGTATATAAACGATTCAAAGAAATTATCCGAAAAAAAGAGAGAAGAGCTTTATACAGAGATAATGAATAAAGCTTTGGCTGTTGGTATTGGTCATGTATCCAATGAGAGGATTGATGAGATCAATATCCTTCAGGCTACATATGAAGCTATGACTATGGCAGTTAATGAGCTTAACCCTAAGCCGGGAGCTCTTTTGATAGATGCTGTGCATATTCCTCAGCTCGAGGAGTACAAGCAGATTTCTATCATAAAAGGTGATGCCAAGAGCATCTCTATTGCTGCTGCCAGCATCATTGCTAAGGTTACAAGAGACAGAGTGATGAAGGACTATGCCAAGGAGTATCCTGAGTATGGCTTTGATTCCAATAAGGGATACGGCAGCGCAGATCACATTGCAGCGATCAAGAAGTATGGTCCTTGTCCGATCCACCGCAGAAGTTTTATAGGTAACTTTATATGAGCATCATTCAGAATCTATCACAAACAAGTTCGGCGTATGTTATTGACGGCAAGAGCCTTAATCTTACTGATGCTTCTGCCAAACCGCTTGAACTTAAGGCCGGATCATCAATTCAGGGTACGGTTGTGTCCGTGACAGATGTAGACGGTGAAAAAGTTGCAAATATCAGCATTGGTGACTCTGTGATTTCTGCTAAGCTATCAGATGAGATGGGGCTTAGAGAGGGACAGACTCTTAATTTTGCGGTTAAATCCACTACGAATGGTAAAGTCTCGATAACACCTTTATACGAAAACACTGCTGTCTCCGATAGTGCCCTCAAAGCGCTTAGTGCCGCCGGGGTTGAGATTAACAGAGACACTGTTGAAATGGTCAAAAATATGATGGAAGCAGGTCTCCCCATAGGAAGAGATTCGCTTCTTTCTATGAATAAAAATCTTACGATGTATCCGAATTCTTCCATTTCTACCATGGTTGAAATGAAGAGTCTTGGTATCCCAATCAATGATAATAATATCCTTCAATTTGAAAGCTACAAGAATTATGAACATCAGGTTCTTGGGCAGATCAGTGATTTTGTTGATGAACTTCCAAATGCCTTTAATGAACTTGCCATGTCCGGTAATGACGATAAGGCATTACAGCTATATGGAGCTGTGTTAAAAGAGCTGTCTAATGGAGCAGAGGTTACTGAAAACACGCAGCAGGAAGGCACTCCCCCTACAGCTGAAAATGCAGGGAAGGATCTTTCGGAAGCAATATCAAAAGATGCTGCGACAAATCTTTCAGGAGACATTATAGAAAATGAAGAAGCGGCAGCAAAGCCGGGAGTTAATGTACTTCCTGATAGTGAAGCTGTCAGTGATGCTGCTGTTAAACCACAGTCATCTCAAGTAGCTTCTGAAAATTCTGCTGTTATCAGCGAAGAAGGTATTAAAGAAGGTGCCGTTCTTAGTAGTGAAGGCAAAGTCATAGAAGGCACAGCGGATGCCGCTAAGGATAATCTTGCCGGTAACCTGAAGGCTCTTAACCTTTCTGATGATGTGATCAAAGAGTACGCCCGGATTTCTAAAAGTGATCCCGGCGAAGCAGCTAAGTTTATTTTAAAAGAACTAAACAACAGCTTTGAAATGGCTGATCTTACTGATAAAGCCCAGGCTGCTGCCTGGAAAGGACTTTTTACAAGCCCTGAATATAATAAGATATTAAAAGATGGTATTTCTGAGCAGTGGCTTTTAAAACCCGGAGATGTTGAGAAGAAAGAGAATATAGATAATCTTTATCAAAGGCTCAATTCTCAGATGAAGGGGCTTGCTGCTGCGATAGGAGACGCCGCTCTTACAGGGTCTAAGCTCTCGCAGACGGTGACAAATATACAGAACAATCTTGATTTCATGAATCAGCTTAATCAGATGTTTCAGTATGTTCAACTGCCTCTACAGATGAGTGGACAGAACGCCCACGGAGATCTTTATGTATACAGGAATAAGAACAAAAAGTTCTCTGAGGATGGCTCAGTAAGTGCGGTGCTGCATCTTGATATGGAGCATTTGGGACCTGTTGATGTGTACGTTAAGATGCTGGAAAATAAGGTCACCACGAACTTTTACGTGGCAGATGATTCTGTTCTTGATCTTATAAATGACAATATCCATATTCTCAATGAAAGACTTGAAAAAAGAGGATATTCCATGAAGGTCAACATGATGCTTCATGATGATAAAGACGGCGAAGATGCGGCTGTTGATGAGATGCTTAGTGTTTCCAAAAAGACACTTATCTCCACAACATCTTTTGACGCCAGAGCCTGAGCGCGATTTATGCTCATGAAATATACTTAGTGATAGTATAAACCTATAAGGAGCGTGACAACGAGGAATTATCATGGCAAATGCTAATGACAACAATGAAAAAGTTAAGACTGCGGTTGCTCTAGCTTACGATCCCAACGAGGACGGAGCTCCTAAAGTTGTGGCTTCCGGTAAGGGTGCTCTTGCGGAGAAGATCATTGAAAAGGCAAAAGAGAGTAAGGTTCCCGTTCATGTGGATGATAAACTTGCTGATACACTTTCAAGGCTTGAAATTGGTGAGATGATACCGCCTGAGTTATATGAGGTTGTAGCCGAGATCCTTGTTTTTGTTGACGCTATGGATAAGATTAAGGCAAAAGATAAGACAAGACCTCATTGATGATATATGTTTTTTAAGGATTTGTTTTTTGATGAATTGCAATAAAAAAGAATTAGGTACGAAACTCGAAGGCCTTGCGGCTGATTATTTAGAAGCAAAGGGCGCAGTGGTCGTAAGACGCAATTTTCGTTGTAGAGGAGCGGAGATTGATATAATTGTCAGGGATGGCAGATATCTGTGTTTTGTTGAGGTGAAATACAGGAAAGATGATAAATACGGCGGCCCTGAGTCCGCCGTTGACTATGTTAAAAGAAAAAAGATATGCAAAGCTTCAAGATATTATACGTATCTTGAAGGATTTGGTGAAGATACTCCCCTAAGATATGATGTTTTAGCTATAATGGGAGATGAAAAGCAGTACAAGTTCAAGTGGATAAAAGATGCTTTTGAATACGTCTTTTAGTACTTACGGAAGGGTAGACATGAATAAAGATATTAACATAAAAAGAACCGGGGATCCTGAAACCATGGAGCTAAGGGAAAAAAAGGGAGTTACTTACCTTGTTTTTCCAAAACTTGAAAAAATAGATTTCATAGATCATTTATTTAGCACGAGACTTGGCGGTGTTTCCAAGGGCTGTTACAGTGAAATGAATCTTAGCTATACCAGAGGAGATGAAAAAGAAGCTGTTGATGAGAATTATATGCGTATAGCTGATGTTATGGGACATGGAAGGACTTTAAACGACTTTGTTTCAACATTTCAGACCCATACTACAAACGTTAAGGTGATAACAGAAAAAGACAGAGGTAAAGGCCCTGCAAAATCCAGGGATTATACAGATATAGACGGACTTATAACCAATGTTCCGGGTATTATTTTATCTACTTTTCATGCTGATTGTCCTCCTATATATTTTGTTGATCCCATAAATAAGGCAATCGGACTTTCACATTCCGGATGGAAAGGTACAAAGGGAGAGATAGCAGCAAGAACTATTGAAAAAATGCAGGAAAATTACGGTACAAAACCTTCTGATCTTATATGCGCCATAGGACCTTCAATCTGCGGAGACTGCTATGAGATCGGAGAGGATGTGGCGTCACAGTTTTCCGAGAATTATACTGAGGATGAGCTATCTAATAACAAAATCCTGGTTAAGTATCCGGAAGGCAAATACAGGTTATATCTATGGAATGCTATTAAACTCACTCTTTTAAAAAAGGGAGTTAAAGATGAAAATATAGTAATAACGGATGTTTGCACCAGATGCAATCCCGATCTTTTGTTTTCACACAGGATTCATCATGATGATAGAGGCAATCTTGCAGCTTTTTTGTCTTTAAGAAAAGATGAAAAGAGCAATTCTTAAGAAAAATTAAGAATTATTCGACGGTAAATCTTAAGATTTTAGTGTTTTAATTAAATGTAGAATGAGAGGATACTATGGAAAATATTCTTGTATGCGATGATGATAAGGAAATAGTTGATGCTATTGAGATATATCTTGAGCAGGAAGGCTTTAGGATATACAAGGCTTATGACGGTATAGAAGCGCTTGAAGTCCTTAAAAGCGCCAAGATTCAGCTTGCAATAGTGGATGTAATGATGCCTAGAATGGACGGAATACATCTTGTAAGAGAGCTTAGGAAGTTCAGTACGATCCCTGTTGTTTTTCTTTCTGCTAAATCAGAGGACTCCGATAAGATCCTTGGCCTTAACATAGGCGCTGATGACTATATAACAAAGCCGTTTAATCCCCTTGAGCTTGTTGCCAGAGTTAAGTCCAATCTTAGAAGATTTATGACACTTGGAAGCCTTGAGGACAAAGAAAATGTTTATTCCACAGGTGGACTTGTTATTGATGATAACTCTAAGGAGTGCTTTGTTTACGGCGAGAGCATAAAGCTTACTCCAATTGAGTACAATATCCTTGCTTTTCTTGTGAAAAACAAGGGTAAGGTTTATTCCATTAATCAGATATATGAACAGATATGGAAAGATTCTGCGGTTTGCGCGGATAATACCATTGCTGTGCATATAAGACATATCAGAGAGAAAATAGAGATTAATCCCAAAGATCCCAAATACCTAAAGGTAGTATGGGGAGTTGGTTATAAGATTGAGGACGAGGTTATATGAAAGACAAGCTACTCGGCAAAATAAATATCAGGAGTATTATCCAGCATTTTCTTGCTGCTTTTATCGTGCTCATCCTTATCTTTTCCATGATGGGTACTGATATTACAATAGACGGCGTTGACGGTGAGATCTCATATCCCATAAGAGACGCTGACAGAGCGAGAGTATATGAGGAATCATATCTTTTTAATAATATTCTTGGTAATAATATTTCCCAAGTCCTTAGGCTTGTGGCTCAGCGAAGCCAGCTTGAAACAGGCGGTGAGTATGACGGTAATAAGGTTATTGACGTAACTGCTTACGTTAACAGAGGTTCTGTTATGCTTGGAGGCTATATTACTGCGCATTACAAGCTTTCAGATCTTCTTAAGTGGGCGCAGAACGGTTTTGAAACTGAGCGTAAGCATATGACTGCCGAGGAATGTGCTGATTTTCTTGCTCCCAACACTACATACACACATCTTAAGAATAACGTTGTTTCAGGCGGTATGAACTCATATCTTAGTTCTCAGCTTGATGATAACAGTATTACCTCGGTTAAAGAAGGAAGCGGGGAATTTTCCGAAGGTGACTATGAGATCCTTTCTTCCAGATATGCTACGGTAGATGGCAAGAACATTGAGGATATTGTATCGAGCTGGGATGAATATGAGACTTTAAGCCAGTCTGTTCAGAGTGCTTCTGTAGCTCTTTTGAGTAATTACACAGAATACGGCAGAGGTATTGAGTACTACAGTAACGATAACAGCAATCTCAAATATCTTGTTACCCGTACCATTAACGGAAAGACAGAAGTATATTCGAATATCCCTAATATTTCTTCAGCATATGATTCCAATGCTACTCTTGAGAAGTTTAAGAGCTACGGTAAGTATATTTATTATTGCCCTAACGAACTTTCCTACGAGACAAACACTTTGATCAAGGAGACGGTGCTTAGGTCTATTATCAAGAATTACAGCTATGCTTATCCTGATCAGATAAAGATATATGTGGGTGTTGATACCAATGAGTATAAGTGCAATGACGATTTTACGCAGGGTAGGACCGGCTTTTCAAGGTACATACCTTTTAGATCCCAGTTGTATTTAGTTTTGGCACTGTTTATTTTCCTGTATATATTACTTTTGATCATTTCTTTAGCACAGATACCTGTTATTACAGATCTTTCAGAGAATCGTATTTTTACTGAAGGAATTGTATTAAAAGGCCTTTCAATTATAGCTGTTCCTGTTATCATAACTTATCTTGTGGTAACAACTTATACCGGTAATCTTGAAAAACTGTATGAGAATCCCATAGTGCTTATTTTGACTGGAATAGGTGTATTTATTGCGGATATGGGACTTTTGGATCTTATTTACGGTCTTACAAGGAAAGGTAAGAGCGGGCTCTTGTGGAAAGATAGCCTTATCAAAAAGATGTCTTTCGGAGCAAGGGATCTTGTTGTAAGTACTACAAACAATGCTAGTGTTATTATACGTTTGTGGATTCCCTATGCAATTTATGTTGTGATAAATATTCTCCTTATATTGCTTGGTATTCCCGGAATCATCACTGCTGTTATTCTGGATGTGATCGTGGGACTTCTTATCTACAGACAAACGCTCGACAGAGATAAGATCATACATGTAATAGAAAATATCCAAAAAGGTGATGTCAGTGCCAAAGTTGATACCGATAACCTTCACGGGGATAATATAGGGCTTGCGGAAGCAGTCAATTCAATCGGAGATGGAATAAAGAAAGCCGTTGATACCAGTATGAAGGATGAGAAGCTTAAGGCTGATCTTATTACCAATGTTTCTCACGATATAAAGACACCTCTTACCTCCATTATTAACTATGTTGATCTTATTAAAAGAGAAAAGATTGATAATGAGAGGGTAAAGGAATATGTTGATGTCCTTGAACTTAAATCACAGAAGTTAAAGCAGCTTACAGAGGATCTTGTTGATGTTGCCAAGATAACTTCGGGAAATATCAGCATCAATCTTCAGAAAACAGATTTTGTCGAGCTGGTCAATCAGACTATTGGTGAGTTTTATGAAAAGCTTGAAGACAATAAGCTGACTCCAATATTTAAGTACGAGGAACAGGGGATGTCTATTACCGCCGATCCACACCATTTGTGGAGAGTAGTAGATAACCTTCTTAACAATGTATGTAAATATGCTCTTTCGGGAACAAGAGTGTATATGGACATGAAGTATGTTCAGGGAAAAGATAATAAGAAAAAAGTAGAGTTTTCCATAAAGAATATTTCTTCATCCGAGCTAAATATAGATGTTTCTGAGCTCACAGAGAGATTTATAAGAGGTGATGCTTCTAGAACAACGGAAGGAAGCGGACTAGGCCTTTCAATTGCCAAGAATCTCACAGTAGCTCAAGGCGGAACCTTTGAAATCAAACTTGATGGCGACCTCTTCAAAGTTGTCATCGCATTCGAAGCTGTTTGATACAACAAAAACAACCTCCGAGGTGGGGAAACACCTTGGAGGTTGTTTGTTTTGGTTTTATTGAATGATCAGTCGAATAGTTCTGTGGGAGTCTTGCAACCGGAATTGTATTTTTCAACGATCTCGTGAATCTTGTCTGTGGGCATGTTAACCGTTGACATTGATGCATCGTGATTGAGGAAGTTGATGATGGTTGCAAGGAATTTACCCATATCTGCAATGAAGATATAAGGTCTCTTGGTAATCTCTTCATCCATGTAGGTGAGGTTGGTAGTGATAACCGCATCAAAGAAGCCTTTTTCATAGCCTTCATCAAATTTGTCCATTCCATCGGTGAAAAGTCCGAATGTAGTGCAGATAAATACACGCTTCGCACCCATATTTTTGAGCTGCTTGGCAGTATCTATCATGCTTGATCCTGATGAGATCATATCATCGATAATGATAACGTCTCTTCCTTGAATGTCAGAACCAAGGAATTCGTGTGCTACGATAGGATTGGTTCCGTTTACAACGTGTGCATAATCACGTCTCTTATAGAACATACCTGTATCGGCACCGATAACGTTGGCAAAATACACAGCTCTGTCAAGAGCACCCTCATCAGGGCTGATAACTGTCAGATGATCTTTATCTACGATAAGGTCATCAATATGAGAGAGCAGAGCCTTCATAAACTGATATGAAGCAAGGAAATTGTCAAATCCGCCAAGAGGCTTTGCGTTTGAAATTCTTGGATCGTGAGCATCAAAAGTGATGAAGTTGGATATTCCCATGTCGTAGAGCTCCTTGAACATCTGAGCTGCATCAAGGGATTCCATACCGTTTCTCTTGTGCTGTCTTCCTTCATAGAGGAAGGGCATGATTACGTTAATTCTTTTGGCTTTGCCTGTAAGGGCACCGATAACTCTCTTAAGATCCTGATAGTGATCGTCAGGAGATTTGTGATTAACGTAATTGTACATCTTGTAAGTAATGCTGTAATTGCAGATATCCGTAAGGATATAGACGTCGTTACCGCGGACACTCTCGTTGATGGTGGCCTTAGCTTCGCCGCTTCCGAATCTGTCCAGATCGAAATGAATCTTGTAGCTGTCCTTTACATAACCGTGAAATGCGGGATCGTTACCCGGCATCGAATAGAGATCGTGTCGAAACTGTGAGATGTAGGAGTCTACACTGTTACCCAGTTCCAAAGCAGATTCCATAACGATGAGATTAAGAGGCGCTACTGGAATAGTGCCTTCCAAAAGGTGAAAATCAGGCATAATAATTCCTTTCATATGGGTTTCTATTTCTTCCATATATTGTTTTATCATCATAATTACTGACACGTCAAGGAAATTCATGTATAATAACACCCGGGAGTATTAGCTAAAAAGAGGTAATAATATAGGATGGATTCTAAGAAAGGTCATCTTATCGGCAATGTAATACCAGGAAGTATTGCCGAAGAAATGAATATTGAACCGGGCGACAGACTCCTTAAGATTAATGATCAGGATATTAGCGATATCTTTGATTTTCAGTATCTGGTACAGGATGAGCATCTGGACATTCTTATCCTTAAGTCAGACGGTGAAGAGTGGCTTCTTGATATTGACAAAGATTTCGATGAGGATCTGGGTATAGAATTTGAAAACGGACTTATGGACAATTATAGGTCCTGTTATAATAAATGTATCTTTTGCTTTATTGATCAGATGCCTAAGGGTATGCGTGATACCTTGTACTTCAAGGACGATGATTCCAGACTTTCTTTTTTGCAGGGTAATTATGTAACTCTTACCAATATGTCTGATAAGGACATAGATAGGATCTTGAAGTATCACCTTTCGCCTATCAACGTATCATTTCAGACGACGAATCCCGAACTTCGCTGCATGATGCTTGGTAACAGATTTGCGGGGGAGGCACTTAAGAAGGTGGACAGGCTTTGCGCCCCGGGAACCGGTATAGAGCTCAATGGTCAGATCGTTCTTTGTAAGGGCGTTAACGATGGCAAGGAGCTTGAGAGATCAATAAGGGATCTTTCCAAATATATTCCCAATCTTCAGAGTGTATCGGTAGTTCCTGTTGGACTTTCCAAGTACAGAGACGGCCTTTATCCCTTGGAACCCTTTGAAAAAGAGGATGCCATCGAGGTTATAGACCTTATAGAGTCATGGCAGCGGAAAGTATATGCAGAGCATGGTATCCATTTTATTCACGCAAGTGATGAGTGGTATTTTTTGGCGGGAAGAGATTTTCCGGAAGCAGAAAGATATGACGGATACATACAATATGAGAACGGCGTAGGCATGATGAGGCTTCTCATAGATGAGTTTGATGAGGCTATAGCATGTATTTCTTCTAAGCATCGAGATCATTTGGATAAGGTCAAAAGAAATATCTCAATCGCTACAGGAAGACTTGTTTATCCATGTATCAGAGATATGGCTCAGAAAGCTATGGATGCGTGTGAAGGGCTTAAGGTCAACGTGTATGAGATAGTAAATGAATTTTTTGGCGAGAGAATAACTGTTTCCGGCCTTCTTACAGGACAGGATATTATTAAGCAGCTTACAGGTAAAGAGCTTGGAAGTTGTTTGTATCTTCCGGAGAACCTTCTTAGGAGCGGAGAAGATTATTTTCTTGACGACCTTACTATAGGTGATGTACAAAGAGAACTTGGGGTTAATGTGGGAATATCCAAGTGTGATGGGCATGAGCTTGCCGCGCTTTTATTTGATATTCCAGTTGAAGATACTTATTGATAGTTGTTATAAGACCTAAAAAGGAAAAAATATGAGTAGAAAAAACATTGTTGCAGTTGTCGGAAGACCAAATGTCGGTAAATCCACGCTTTTTAATGCAATGGCAGGTAGCAGGATCGCTATTGTTCAGGATACGCCCGGCGTTACAAGAGATAGATTATATCAGGATGTGGAGTGGCTTAATCACAGCTTCACACTTATCGATACCGGTGGTATTGAGCCTGAATCCAAGGATATTATCCTTTCACAGATGAGAGAGCAGGCTCAGATTGCTATAGATACCGCTGATGTCATTATTTTTATGGTTGATGTTAAGCAAGGACTTACTGATTCTGATTCCAAGGTTGCTGATATGCTTAGAAGATCCGGAAAGCCGGTCGTTCTTTGCGTTAACAAGGTGGACAATTATACAAGAGATTCCCTTGATGTTTATGAATTCTACAACCTTGGTATAGGTGAGCCTTTTCCTATTTCTGCTGTTAATAAGCAGGGAATCGGTGATCTGCTTGAAGAGGTTGTAAGCCATTTTAAGAAGGATTCCATTAATGACAATGAGGATGACACAACAAAGATTGCTATAATCGGTAAGCCCAATGTTGGTAAGTCATCTATCATAAATAAGCTTATCGGTGAGAACAGACTTATTGTATCTGATATCGCTGGAACAACCAGAGATGCGATCGATACAGAGGTTAAGTATAACGGCAAGAACTATACTTTCATCGACACTGCGGGCCTTAGAAGGAAGAGTAAGGTTAAGGATGCTCTTGAGCATTACATGATAGTCAGAACAGTTGGTGCTGTTGAAAGAGCTGATATTGCCATTCTTGTCATCAATGCCGAGGAAGGCGTTACTGAGCAGGACGCCAAGATCGCCGGCATTGCCCATGATAGCGGAAAGGCTGTTATTATCGCGGTTAATAAATGGGATCTTATCGAGAAGGACAACCACTCTGTAAAAGAGTTTACCAAGAACATCAGAAATGTCCTTCCGTTTATGAATTATGCGGAGATCATCTTTATTTCCGCTGAGACCGGACAGAGACTTGTAAAACTTTATGATCTTATTGATATTGTCAGTGAGAATCATGCAATGAGAGTTGCAACCGGTGTGCTTAATGAGATCATGACTCAGGCAGTTGTTATGCAGCAGCCGCCAAGTGATAAGGGTAAGATCCTTAAACTCTATTACATCACGCAGGCTTCTGTTAAGCCGCCGACATTTGTTATTTTCGTTAATGACAAAAAGCTGATGCACTTTAGTTACACCAGATATATAGAAAATCAGATAAGAGAAGCCTTTGGCTTTAAGGGTACACCCCTTAGATTTATCATCAGGGAGAGAAAAGAGGATAAGTAATGTTAGAAAGAGTATTGTGTTTGGTTATTGGTTATGTATTTGGCATGTTTCAGACTGCTGTTTTGTACGGCAAGATGAAGGGAGTGGACATAAGGAGCGTTGGAAGCGGTAATGCCGGTACTACCAATACACTTAGAGTAATGGGGACTAAGGCCGGACTTATCGTTCTTTTGGGAGATATGCTTAAGTGCATTCTTGCTATTGTGATCACCTATTTTCTTTTTACAAAGGGTAATCCGGAGTATAAGTATCTTTTTATGATCTATACAGCCGCAGGATGTGTACTTGGACATGATTTTCCTTTCTTCTTGAAATTTAAAGGCGGTAAAGGAATCGCATGCACTGCCGGATATATTATCGCTATGGGATGGAAGTTTGTAGCTGTTGGACTTCTTGCATTCTTTATTCCCTTTAATATCACTCATTTTGTATCAGTCAGCAGTCTTTGCCTTTACACAGTGTTTTTTATCCAAACTGTTATTTTCGGACAGATGGGACTTCTTGGAGCGCTTCCTCAGGGCGAGCTTAACGAGATATATGTAATAGTTGCAATCCTTACAGCGCTTGCTTTCTATCAGCACAGAGGAAATATCAAGAAGCTCATGGATAAAACTGAGAGAAAGACATATCTTACAAAGAAAAATAAGATTGATTGATGATCTGAATAATATTCTGTGGAATAAACATAATTTGGAGGGCGGATTTGGATACACAAGTTGGCATAGTAGGCGCGGGAAGCTGGGGAATAGCTCTGGCTCACGTACTTGCAGGTAATGGACATGATGTTACTGTATGGTCCAGGAGCGAAGACAGCGTAGCAAAGCTTAAGGCGTACAGAGGTAATGAAGAAAAGCTTCCGGGGATTAAGCTTCCTGAGAATGTTAAGTTTACTTCTGACATGGAAGAGACTGTCAGGGGTAAGGATCTTATTGTTGTAGTTGTTCCTTCAGCTCACATGAGAGAGACGATAAGGCGCATGAAGCCTTTCATTGAGGAGAACGAGGAACACAGACAGATAATCGTAAACTGCAGTAAAGGTATTGAAGAAGAATCGCTTATGGTGATGAGCGATGTTATCTTGGATGAGCTTCCGGGCTGTCATGTATGTGTTCTGTCAGGTCCTTCTCACGCAGAAGAAGTTGGTAAGAGCATGCCTACTACCATTGTTGTGGGAGCTTTTGACAAAGAGATAGCTAAGTTTGTTCAGAACGCATTTATGAATGACTACTTTAGGGTTTATATAAGTCCCGATATGCTTGGAATAGAGATAGGAGCAGCGCTTAAGAATGTGGTTGCTCTGGCTGCAGGTATAGCAGATGGATTTGGCTGCGGAGATAATGCCAAGGCTGCACTTATTACAAGAGGTATCGCAGAGATATCAAGACTTGGTATTGCAATGGGCGGTAAGTTTGAGACATTTGCAGGTCTATCAGGTATCGGCGATCTGATCGTAACCTGTGCTTCCATGCATTCAAGAAACAGACGCGCAGGTATCCTTATAGGGCAGGGTAAGACCTATAAGGAAGCAATGGATGAAGTAAACATGGTTGTAGAGGGCGTCTACAGCGCAAAGGCAGCGCTTAAGCTAGCTGAGAAATATGAAGTTGAGATGCCTATAATCAAGGCGGTTAATGATATCTTATTTAGCGGAAAAGCACTTCAAGATGCCATTAAGGATCTTATGTTAAGAGATAAGAAGATAGAAAACAGTATGTTGGAGTGGTAAGAATTAAACAAAATTTCTTGATATTGCAACAACCCATTCTATGTAGTTGTGTATTACATAGAATGGGTTGTTTTATTATTTGATAAATATTATAATACAAATTGTTAAGAGATGTTTCACGATGTTTGCGGATATGATTAACGAAAATAGATAGAGGTATTTAATATTGATACGTAACACTTGTAAATTAAATGAGAATAATGTATTTCGAGTAATGCTTGAACATAGAATATGGGGATATGGTACTGCACGATTTTTTATGCCATTTCTTGCTGTGGTTTTTGTTTCTTCTTTTATTGGAATGTTTAAAGATGTTATATTCATCTATTTGTTTCTCATATATTTTGGCATTATTGTCCTTTTTGTTTTTCTGTGGTGTCGTAATTATTATAAGCTTAAGAACCTCTATAAGGATCAGGAATATGAGATTATCTATACAATTGATGAAAATAAGATAACTCAAGAATTAGTAGGCAAAGAAAAAACTGTAAGAACAGAATATCCTATTTCCGATATTACTTCTTTATATATCGTGAAGAACTATTCATTCCTGTATATTAAAGGAAATTTATACTTCATTATAGACAATAATTCTTTTACCGAAGGTTCACTAAAAGAGCTCAAAGCACTTGTTCATAAGAAAGATATTGTTGATATTACGAACAGAGAGTTTTTTAAGATTGTAGGAATAACTACTGCAATAGGATCTGCTTTTACGCTTTTAATGACTATTTTCTATTTGAATATTTCACATCTTCAAGAGGATGTGTTTCTTAATAGTGTTGAGTTAATGTTGTCGGGAATCATTTTTTCTTTGATTTTTGGATTTGGTCTGGCTTTTTATATTAAATGGTATAAAAAGCAAATGCCGATATTCAGAATATTATCAATTATATTATTTCCTATATCGTATTTTGCTTTTTTTACGATAGGAATGATTTGTATGATTCCATATATCGTTAAAGTAATGTGGATGAAATATAGGCAAAGGAATATTGCATAGAAGGACAGCGTTTATGGGAAAAGATAGTAACGTTTATTATATTAAGCCTCAATTACCTATTGTAGTTTTGCTGTTTATCTTTTTGGCGGTTGCGATATGGCTAGATATAGCAATCATTATACAAGGTGGTACTCCGGGAATAAAAGGCTGGGCTTTTACAGTTATAGCTCCAATCTTTTTGATTGTTTTTTACAGACAAATGTTTATTGAGAAAAATAATAAAATAAATCGAATAGTCTTTTTTCGTGAAAAAGAGTCTATAGATATCTCGGCTATCAGCAAGATAGAAGAACGAAAAGATATTTTTGAAGGCAAGCATTTTATGGTGTATTTAACCGGTCAAGATAAACCGATGTTTGATATCGATACGTCATATTTAAATGCTGAAGCCTTTGAAGATGATATGAAGAGAAGAAAGAAGTTAAGATAAAAAGGAGGATGATGATATGTTGATCAGGTATACAAGGTATAAAAGTAGTGGATTTGCTACATTTATAAGTGGCATGGGGGCGATAATGATCAATTTAGGTATTGTGGGCGTGCTTTTGATGTTCTTTAATCTTAAGAGTGATGTTGTCGTTACTGTTACTATACTCTGTTTGAGTATTGTGCTTTTAATTTTGGGTGCATTATGCAAATACAAGTGGGCAGATAAAATTGCAGAAGAGGTTATCAAGAAAGCAAGGGAAGCTGCCATGCAAAATCAGGTAGCTACAGTAGAAAGACAACAGATGTAAGACATAATTCTATATATGATAATCGGAAAGGGTGTATTGATGACAAAGGAAGAGCAAACTTTTGTTTGGGGAAGCAAAAGACTTTAAGAAATTTTGGGCAAGGACAATGGTTGATTGTTGAGAAATACTTTTTAAGCGGAGAATTCAGATTCGAACGCGAAACTGAGATTTTTGATACTATCATTTCTCTTGAAGACCGCATATAGAAGATTTTGGAAAAGTTTTAAGTGTTAAAAAAGAACTTTATGGCAGTGAAAGAAAGGAGTGCTGATCATGAAAACCAGAATCACGGGAATGCTACTGATCGTATTATTTACATTATCACTTATGGGATGTAGCTTTGGAAAATCGAAACAAACTGCGAACTCATCAAATGATGCAGCATTTGAATATAACGGAGTTACAGTGTCCATAAAGGATGAAAATATGGATAATGTATTTGCGGCGTTTGGCGAGCCGGAATCTAAAGAAGGCGACAATCCTGGATTTTACTATACTTTTGATTCAGGAAAAGTTGGAGTGTCCTCATATATCATTAATCAGATTGATGATGAAAAGAGACAGGAATTTCCTGATATGATCTCCATTAAGGATGAGAATATTAAGACCTCAAAGGGTATAAGTGTCGGAAGTACCGAAGAGGAAGTAAAGGCCGCATACGGAGAAACTACAGGTGTGGCTATAGATAGCATGAATATTTTAACGTATTCATATGATGATTATATAATCTCATTTATAATAGACCAAACAGTTAGCGAAATTAAATATACAGGCTGATTATTAATTAATTATGGGATTTAATATATGAATATTACTTTTGATTTAGTGTTTGGGCTTATCTGTCTTTTTACAGGGATAGGTGTAGAATGCTTTTTGATCTGGAATCTATATGTTATCAACTCTTGTACGGAGCAGGTTGAAGGAACGCTGGTAGAAGTCGAAGCCATAAATAGAAGATTAAAAGGAGGGCGTTATTATTGGTCATATAGACCAACGTATAGATATAAGTTTAAACATTGTTGGTATACTAGTAAGGCAATGCTTGATTTTTTACTTTATTCTGAAGAAAAGCAGTATAAGAAAGGGCATAAGTATAATATCTATATCAATCCCAAGACGCCTAAGAACTGTATAACAAGTAGATATCGAATAGAATCGGTTATTTATTTGATTTTGTATTTTATTGGAGGAATAGTACTGTTATCAGTCGGAATACTTAAGCTGTGGCTTGCATTTAAATAAAGGCGATGATATTATTTCTTTTGGAAAAAATAATATGAAATGCAGAGTAGACGTTAGTGCGTTAAGTGCCCGGTGAACAGGGAGTTGTCATCGGGACGAAGGATTCTTTTCAGGATCCGCGGTACTAATATCGCATCCCGCTGCTACATCGCTTGAGAATGATTATGCCTCCGGTGTGGTTAAAGGAAACTGCAAAGGAGGTAATTTTATGTCTGATTTTACAAACGAAACAATCAAAACAAATCCCATCGCAAAATTTAAAGAAGTGAAAGTAATGACTTTCTGCGGACTCATGGCGGCACTAGCCATTGTCCTTGGAAAAGTTGCCACGATCAAATTCGGTCCGTACATCAAGGTTGGATTCTCGGGTCTTCCAAACAGAATAGTAGATTATTTATTTGGACCTGTTGTGGGAGCAATATTTGGTGGAGCGCTTGATATTATCAAATGGTTTTTATCAAGTGATGGTAACTTTTTTATAGGGTTTACTATTTCTGCTATGACAGCTTCTGTTATTTACGGTTTATTTCTGTACAAGAAGCCTGTGAAGTTATGGAGAGTCGTGGCTGCAGAGCTTTGCGTTAAGGTGTTCTGCAATGTTTTTCTAAATACTTTGTGGCTCAATATGTTATATGGTAAAGCTATTTCAGCGATTCTTCCCGGAAGAATTCTTTCCAATTTCATTATGCTTCCCATAGACAGTGCAATCCTCTTTATGATCTTAACTGCAGTAAGTCAGGTGGTTAGACCTCATTTTGATAATGAGAGATAATTTTGGATAGTCTTTAAAAAAATCTTTGAATTGAAACAACCCATCCTATGTAATTGCTTAGTACATAGAATGGGTTGTTATATTTATGAGAAAACACTATATATGAGACATGAATAATTATTTCTGGTAGAAACTTACAATGTTCTCAGCCTTTGAGTACATGTTTGACATCATAAGGTCGAGGAGTGTGATAGCGCACATGCTCTCAACAACAACTACGGCTCTGGGAACGACAACTGGATCGTGACGACCTTTTATATTTATTTCGATGTTCTCACCGTTTTTATTTATTGTCTTCTGAGTTTTGGCTATGCTGGGAGTTGGCTTAACGTGGGCCCTTAATGTAATTACGGAGCCATCTGACATTCCGCCAAGGATTCCGCCTGAATGGTTTGTTTTCTTTATTACTTCTCCATTAGAATATTCAAATTCATCATTATTATCTGAACCAAAGTACTCTGAAACTTTGATTCCGTCACCTATCTCTATGGCTTTAACAGCGCCGATACTCATAACAGCGTGGGAGAGAAGTGCATCAAGCTTATCAAATACAGGCTCGCCTATTCCTGCAGGGACACCTGTTATCTTACATTCTATAACGCCGCCCACAGAGTCACATTCTGCGCGCTTATTGGCTATAAGTTCCATGGCTTTGACATCCGCGTCTCTATCCGGCATTGCGGATGGAGTGGAGGTAATGGCTGCCTGGTCAAATTTGCTGTAATCAATCTCCACATTGCCTATTGACCTTGTATATGCGCATACATCTATTCCCATCTGCTTAAGAAGCTTCTTACAAAGGGCTCCTGCGGCAACTCTTCCGATAGTCTCTCTTCCTGATGATCTTCCGCCACCTCTGTAATCTCTAAATCCATATTTCATGTCAAAAGGATAATCAGCATGGCCGGGGCGATAGTAGCTTGCAATCTCGCTGTAATCACCTGATCTCTGAGAAGTATTCATTACCATCATGGAAATGGGAGTTCCTGTAGTTTTGCCTTCAAATATACCGGAAAGGATTTTGACCTTGTCATCCTCTTTTCTGGAAGTTGTAGCAGCACTTGTTCCGGGCTTTCTTCTATCTAGGAGGCTTTGTACATCCTCTTCATTAAGCTCCATACCTGCAGGAAATCCGTCTATTACTACACCCAGAGCCTCGCCGTGAGATTCGCCCCAAGTTGATATTTTAATGTTTTTTCCAAAAATTGAACCTGACATAGTTGTCCTTCCTTACTCTCCAAATGCTCTTTTACCATTTATAATACCTTATCTTGTGGAAAAAATGTAAAAAAGATGAAAACGGTACAAAAATGTTATATAATATATAAAGTATTTGATTCAGGCATAATATCGAAATATGAGGGGATTTCCGATATGAACGCTAGTAATCTTCAAATGAAGCTGACCTTCAAGAACAAGGTGCTTTCATCTGTTGGTAAATTTAACAGGAAGCATAGAACGCTATCCTTTTTGGGAATAGCTTATGCACTTATGGCTATTACTCTTTACAATATTCTGTTTTACTTTTACAGAAATGCTAAGAGGCATATTTGCCTTGCTTGTATCTTATTGTTTTTTGTCTTCAGCAGTAGCTTTTCTTATCCTGCAATGTCCCTTAATATCAGCTTTGCAACAGATATGAGTATAGAGGATTACAGTTCTGATAATTATCAGAGTCTTTCCGAGACTGAGGTTGCGGAATCTGATGCTGAGCTTGCTGTAGTAAATGACGTTGATGAATCTCTTATCGAAGAGGCTATGGATAGTGTCAATCCCGATGTAGCGGAAGCAGAGCATATGGATCCTGATAAACAGGCGTCACTGTCTGATATTATTAAGGCAAGTGCTGTTGCTGATTCAGATTTAGAATCTGATTCAAACACAGAGCTTTCGGAGGCATTGGCTGATACTACAGTAGAAGACGCTGCAGCTGATATTATTTTGGACAAAAGAAATAACGAGAGCTTTGACGGTAGTGATTGGAAAATAATCCTTGTTAACAAGCAGCATCCAATTCCGGATGATTATGAATTCCCGCTGGGAGTCATAAGCGGCAGTATGAGGTGTGATGAGAGGATCATATCGCCTCTTCTTGATATGATGAGAGCTGCAAGTGCGGATGGCGTAAGTCTTATCATCTGTTCACCATACAGGGATATGGACAGGCAGACGATGCTTTTTGATACCAAGATAGACAGATATATGAACGGTGGTATGTCCTATATGGAGGCATATAATCTTGCTTCACAGGCTGTTACTGTTCCGGGATCATCTGAGCATCAGATTGGACTTGCCATCGATATCATCAGTGATAATTACAGCAATCTTGATGAGGGCTTTGGCAATACTGCGGCCGGCAAGTGGCTTCATGACAACAGTTACAAGTATGGATTCATATTAAGATACCCTGAGGGCAAGGAGAATATTACAAGCATAGAGTATGAACCTTGGCATTTTAGATATGTAGGGGTTGACGCAGCAACGATTATCTACGAAAATGATATCTGCCTGGAGGAATTCTGGAATACATACGTTAAATAGAGGATATATATGTACAAAATAATCAAAAAAGACGGAAATGCCAAAAGAGCTGAGTTTTCTACTGTTCATGGTGTGATTCAGACTCCCGTTTTTATGAATGTAGCAACCGTTGCGGCAATTAAAGGCGGCGTTTCCACATACGATCTTGAAGGTATAGACACACAGGTGGTTTTGTCCAATACATATCACTTGCACTTGAGACCGGGAGATGATCTGATCTACAGGATGGGCGGACTTCACAAATTTATGTCATGTGATAAGCCTATTCTTACAGATTCGGGCGGATTCCAGGTCTTTTCTCTTGCAAAGACAAGAAGGATCAAAGAAGAAGGCGTCTATTTTCATTCCCACATAGATGGTCATAAGCTTTTTATGGGACCTGAGGAAAGCATGAGGATTCAGTCTCATCTTGGATCTACTATTGCCATGGCTTTTGATGAATGCCCGTCCGCTAAGGCAGAGCATGAATATGTTCAGATGTCTGTTGACAGGACTACAAGGTGGCTTGAGAGATGTAAAAGAGAGATGGACAGGCTTAACGGTCTTCCTTATACAGTAAACCCTCATCAGATGCTGTTTGGAATCAATCAGGGTGCGATCTTTGATGATATAAGAATTGAACATGCCAAGAGGATAAGTGAGATGGATCTTGACGGCTATGCGGTAGGAGGTCTTGCTGTAGGAGAGAGCCATGAGGAGATGTACCATGTTCTCGAAACCACAGTTCCTTATCTTCCCGAGAATAAACCTACATATCTTATGGGAGTTGGTACTCCTGCCAATATTCTTGAGGCCGTAGACAGGGGAATTGATTTCTTTGATTGTGTTTATCCAAGCAGAAACGGTCGTCATGGACATCTTTATACTAAGAGAGGACATATCAATATCTTAAATGCTAGATATGAGTATGATGACAGTCCTATTGAAGAGGGCTGCAAGTGTCCTGCGTGCAGCAGGTACTCCAAAGCTTATATAAGACATTTATTAAAAGCCGGAGAGATGCTTGGAATGAGACTTTGTGTTCTTCACAATCTGTATTTCTATAATCATCTTATGGTAGATATAAGAGATGCTATAGAAAAAGGCGAGTATGGAGCCTTCAAAAAACAGATGCTTGATAGCATGCAGGAATTTGATGGCGCTGAACAGAAAGGCAAATATAACATAGCTCATAATTGGAGAAAAGGTTGAATTTAGCTTTTCTTTTTAGTATTATTGTTTGGTATATATATTAAATTACAGCGGAGGATGTTATGGGATTATTTTTAACAGCTCAGGAAGCCGGTGGCACTCCTGTTATTGCAACCATGGCTATATATGCAGTATTCATGGTAGCTCTTTACTTTTTATTTATCCGTCCCGGAAGAAAAGAACAGAAGCAGAAAGCACAGGTTCTTTCTTCACTTGCAGTTGGTGACAGCGTTAGAACAACCGGAGGCTTTATCGGAACAGTTATCGATATCAACGAAGATATGGTAATCGTTGAGTTTGGTAACAATAAGAACTGCCGTATTCCTATGGTAAAGGATGCTATAGTTGAGGTTGAGAAACCACAGGACGCTTTTGTTTCAGCTGACAGCAAAGACACCAAGGATTCCAAGAAAAAGTAATTGCTTTCGAATTCTTTAAGCCTGATTGGTTATAAGCCAATCGGGCATTTGTTGTATAATAGCATGAGAATGTCGCCTGCGACATTCTTTATTTTAAATAGTAGGAATTTAATATACTACCACATTAAAGCGTAAGGGGAGTCATTATGAAAATGAATATTACTTGTATCCCGGGTGACGGAATCGGACCCGAGATAGTTACTGAGGCTAAGAAGGTTCTTGATAAGGTATGTTCCTCCTTTGGCCATGAGATTGAATATAAGGATATTTTAATGGGCGGATGTTCAATCGATGTACACGGTGTTCCGCTTACAGATGAAGCCATCGCCGATGCCAAGAGCGCTGATGCAGTGCTTATGGGATCTATAGGTGGCAATACATCCACATCACCCTGGTACAAGCTTGAGCCTTCACTTCGTCCCGAGGCAGGACTTTTAAAGCTTAGGAAGTCACTTAATCTTTTTGCTAATTTAAGACCTGCATATCTTTATCCTGAGCTTAAGGATGCATGTCCTTTAAAAGAGGCTGTTGCCGATCAGGGATTTGATATGCTTATTATGAGAGAGCTTACAGGCGGTCTTTATTTTGGAGAGAGAAGTACAGAGCTCAAAGATGGCGAGATGGTAGCTGTTGATACTCTTACCTATAAAGAGAGTGAGATCAGAAGAATTGCCATAAGAGCCTTCGATGTTGCAAGAAAACGCCGTAAGAGTGTTATAAGTGTAGATAAGGCCAATGTTCTTGATTCTTCAAGACTTTGGAGAAAAGTAGTGGAGGAAGTTCATAAGGATTATCCTGATGTAACTCTTGAACATATGCTGGTAGATAACTGTGCTATGCAGCTTGTTAAGGATCCTGCTCAGTTTGATGTGGTTCTTACAGAGAATATGTTTGGTGATATCCTTTCTGATGAAGCCAGCATGATCACAGGATCAATCGGTATGCTTCCCAGTGCTTCTTTAAATGATACAAGCTTTGGACTTTATGAGCCAAGCCACGGAAGCGCTCCGGATATTGCCGGTAAAGATATTGCCAATCCCATTGCGACTGTTCTTTCAGCTGCAATGATGCTCAGATATTCTTTTAATCTTGATAAAGAAGCTGATGCTGTAGAAGGTGCCGTTAGAAAGGTACTTGAAGATGGTTATAGGACTGTAGATCTTTTACCTAAGGGACAGGAAGATAAGTTTACACTTGTCGGATGTCGTCAGATGGGAGACTTACTTGCTGAACGAATCATTTGTAGCAAAGACTGAAAAGAAAATATATGATGTTTTACCCCATGAACCGGAGACCATTGCGGCAACTTTGTTCATTATAGGTATGGCGGTTTATTATCTGTGGCGTATGTTCGCTATAACACCTCAGTATGATGAGCTTTATACCTATTATACATTTATTTGCAGGGGACCTTTGTATTCTGCGATTCATTGGCCGCTTCCAAATAATCACGTTGGTTATTCAGTTTTGTCTGCTATTTTGGATTATTGTGGTAATTCTTTTATTGGGCTTAGAGGCGTCTCTTTTGTGTGCGCTGTATCTAATCTTATCCTTATATACAGAATATGTAAGAGATATTACAGCCATGGGCTTCCTTTTGGAGCGGTTTGCCTTTACAGTGCAATGCAGGTTGTGAATGAGTACAGCATTCAGGGCAGAGGCTATACCCTGGCAACTACCTGCTTTTTGATAGCAATCTATGTTATTGGGGATATATGCAGAATAGGAGAAGATACAAGGTTTCCCTATGCTCAGCTTATAATTGCCCTTACCCTTGGACTTTACACAGTACCAAGCAGTGTGTATTGGGTCATTCCCGTTTGCTTATCGGCTGTTCTGTTTCTTTTTATCAACGCTTACAGAAGTAAGGCTGTGTATAAGAAGATTGAGGACAACATTTATTATAAGAAACTGAAAGCTTTTATAATTTCAGGTGTAGTGGCGGCGGTTGCTACTTTTGTGCTATACATGCTTATCTGGCTTGCTATTGGATCCAATCTTTTGGTCAAAACAGATGGCTCTGAATATTTTGGAATATCTCATGGAAAGGTCATTCTTCATGCTCCTTTCAAGGCTATCGGTTCCGGAATGAAATATATGCTGTCACAACCATATATACAAAGCGTAAGTGCTGCGGAATTCAAGGCACGTTTTTCCGGATGGGTAATGAGTCTTTTGGAGTATATGCTTCCGAGAGGCAGCGGACTTCTTTTGATATTTATAATCATAAGTCTGGCTTTCCTGTTTTATGAGTGTTTTAAGCATTTTGAGTATAGCCGTACGGTTATCAATCTGATAGTGATCGTGAATGTTCTTTTTATTCCAATCATACTAGTTGTTCAGCGTAAACTCCCTTATCTTAGGGTATTTAGCTATTTTAGCTTTATTTTGACACTGTGTTTTTGTGCTGTTATGGAGAGAGTCATCAATGTTACCCTAAGGCTCTATAACAGGAAGGTTCTGGGGGTAACTTCGGAGGCATCTCTTCGTGAGAATGAGATTATCGAGAAAAGAGAAAAGTGGTACAGTGGAATAGGTTCTTACATTCCAATGATCGCCATGGTGCTTGTTTTTATCATAAGGTTTTTTAACCCCGGATTTAGTGCTCAGCTTGGTACAAGAGAGAATGAAGTCTTCAGTATTTTGTATGTGGCTGATATTTATAAGAGAGACAACATGGCAGTGCTTGATTGTGATCAGCAGTATTTACTTAAGTTTGGATGGGATATAGACTGTAATAAGACTGATGTCACAGATTCTGATTGTGTTATCCTTGATAAAGATATGATGACACCGGGATACACAGGTGAAGATTTCTGGAAATTCTATCAAAACTATGAGACTATTGATTGGGACTATTTGTCGACACTTGATGTCTTGTACGAAAATGACAATTTTATTCTATATATTAAGTGAGGAAAAGGAGAAAAGTTATGGCTATGAATAGCGACAGAGTTATGGAAGGCTTACAGCAGGCTCCCCACAGAAGCTTGTTTAACGCTCTTGGATTTACCGAGGAAGAGAGAAAGAGACCTCTCATCGGTATTGTTAGTTCATACAATGAGATCGTACCCGGTCACATGAACCTTGATAAGATTACAGAGGCAGTTAAGCTTGCAGTAGCAGAGGCGGGCGGTATGCCTGTAGTTGTTCCTGCTATCGCTGTTTGCGATGGTATAGCAATGGGACACATCGGTATGAAGTATTCTCTTGTTACAAGAGATCTTATTGCTGATAGCACAGAGTGTCTTGCTACAGCTCATGCTTTTGACGGAATGGTCTGTATTCCCAACTGTGATAAGAACGTTCCCGGACTTCTTATGGCGGCTGCAAGAGTTAATATTCCCACCGTATTTGTTTCAGGTGGTCCTATGATGGCAGGAAGAGTTGACGGACACAAGACTTCTCTTTCTTCTATGTTCGAGGCTGTAGGTAGTGTTTCTGCAGGTAAGATGACTAATGAAAAGCTCTGTGAATTTGAGGAAAAAGCTTGTCCTACATGTGGTTCATGTTCAGGTATGTATACAGCCAATTCGATGAACTGTCTTACTGAGGCAATAGGTATGGGACTTCCCGGAAACGGAACTATCCCTGCTGTTTATTCTGCACGTATCCGTCTTGCTAAACATGCAGGATATGCGGTTATGAACCTTGTTAAGAACAATATTCGTCCCAGAGATATTATGACAAAAGAAGCTTTCATGAATGCCATGACAATGGATATGGCTCTTGGATGCTCAACCAATACAATGCTTCACCTTCCTGCGATTGCTCATGAGGCTGGTGTTCAGATTGATATGGAAGTTGCAAATGAAGTATCAAGCAGAACTCCCAATCTGTGTCACCTTGCTCCTGCAGGTGCAACATATATGGAAGATCTTAATGAGGCAGGCGGTGTACTTGCGGTTATGTCTGAGCTTGTTAAGAAGGACCTCATTAACCTTGATGTGCTTACAGTAACAGGTAAGACGGTAAAAGAAAACCTTGAGGGCGTTAAAAATCTTGATCCTGAGGTTATCAGACCTATCGATAATCCTTACATGCAGTCCGGCGGAATTGCAGTACTTAAGGGTAATATCGCTCCTGATACAGGTATCGTTAAGAAATCAGCTGTTGTTCCTGAGATGATGGTACATGAGGGACCTGCAAGAGTATTCGACTGTGAGGAAGATGCTATCGAGGCAATCCTTACAGGTAAGATTGTCGCAGGCGATGTTGTAGTTATTAGATACGAAGGACCTAAGGGAGGTCCCGGTATGAGAGAGATGCTTAATCCTACATCTGCTATTGCAGGAAGAGGACTTGGCTCAAGCGTTGCTCTTATCACTGACGGTAGATTCTCAGGTGCCAGCAGAGGTGCATCAATCGGACATGTATCTCCTGAGGCAGCTGTAGGCGGACCTATTGCTCTTATTGAAGAGGGTGATATCATCAGCATTGATATTCCTAATAACTCACTTAATGTTAAAGTATCTGATGAAGAGCTTGCCAAGAGAAAAGAGAAGTGGCAGCCCAGAGAACCCAAGGTTACAACAGGTTATCTTGCAAGATACAGGGAGCTTGTAACCAGCGGTAACAGAGGAGCAATCCTTGAAGTACCCAGTACTTCCAAATAATACTGATAGAAATAGGATGGTATAGAAATGCAACTTACTGGTTCACAGATCGTATTGGAATGTTTAAAGGAGCAGGGAGTAGATACAGTTTTTGGATATCCCGGCGGAAGTATTCTTAACATCTACGATGAGCTGTACAAACAGCAAAATGATTTTTTACACATAAGAACATCTCATGAACAGGGAGCTGCTCACGCAGCAGACGGATATGCCAGATCAACAGGTAAGGTTGGTGTTTGCTTTGCTACAAGCGGCCCCGGCGCTACTAACCTTGTAACAGGTATAGCAACAGCCTACATGGACTCTGTTCCTATGGTAGCTATCACATGTAATGTCAATCTTCCTTTGCTTGGAAAAGATACTTTCCAGGAGGCTGATATTGCCGGTATTACAATGCCTATTACCAAGCATGGCTATATTGTAAAGGATGTTAAAGAACTTGCTTCTACCATGAGAAAAGCTTTTAAGATTGCTTCGACAGGCCGTCCCGGTCCTGTACTTGTGGACATCACCAAGGATGTTACAGCTAAGTCCTGCGATTTTAAACCTCTTAAGGACAATAAGAAGAAAGATGAGACTGTTAAGCACTATACTGATGAAAATATTGCAACAGTGCTTAAGATGCTCAAGGCTTCTAAGAGACCCTTCATTTATGTTGGCGGCGGCGCAGTAATTTCAGGTGCAGCCAAGGAACTCAAGGAGTTTGCTGAGAAGTTTGATGCACCTGTCTGCGATACTCTTATGGGTAAGGGTGCGTTTGACGGTACCAATAAGCTTTATGCAGGTATGATCGGCATGCACGGAACAAAGGCTGCCAATTTCGGCGTTAGTGAGTGCGATCTTCTTGTTACACTTGGAGCCAGATTCTCTGACAGAGTAACAGGTAATGCCAAGACTTTTGCTTCTAAGGCTAAGATTCTTCAGATTGATATAGATGCTGCAGAGATCAATAAGAATATAAGAACCAATTATTCCATCGTAGGAGATCTTAAAGAAGTTCTTAGCGAGATTAACAGTAAGCTTGATAAGATGGATCACTCCGACTGGACTTCTAAGATTGATGATTACAAAAAGCAGTATCCTTTAAGCTACGAGAAGGATAAGCTTACATGTCCATATATAATCGAGACCCTTGATAAACTCACAAAGGGAGATGCGATTATTTCAACAGATGTAGGTCAGCATCAGATGTGGACAGCGCAGTATTACAAATTCAGAAAGCCCAGAACTTTGCTTACATCAGGCGGTCTTGGTACTATGGGTTACGGTCTAGGAGCTTGTATCGGTGCTAAAGTTGGTAATCCTGATAAGATTTGCGTCAATATCACAGGTGATGGCTGCTTTAGAATGAATATGAATGAGCTTGCTACTGCATCAGACTATGGAATTCCTATTGTTGAGATCATTATTAATAACAGCGTTCTTGGTATGGTAAGACAGTGGCAGACACTTTTCTATGAGAAGCACTACTCTCAAACTGTATTTACAGGGAAAGTTGATTATTGTAAAGTTGCTGAAGCTCTCGGATGCAAGGCTATAAGAGTTACCAAGAAATCGGAAGTTGAAGATGCTCTTAAGAAGGCTATAAACTCCAAGGTGCCCGTTGTTATTGATTGCGTTATAGAAGAGGATGACAAGGTATTTCCTATGGTTCCCGCAGGTGCTTCTATTAGTGAAGCCTTCGATGCCAAGGATCTTGCCAAGAAAAAATAAACACTTCATTTAAATTGGGGAATTTATGAAGAAAAGAAAGAAAAGCGGGCGCATATGGCATATTCTTATAATTAATTTTCTTGCCATTGTTGCTCTGTACATTGCACTTGCTTACTATTACAGCACAGGTTTTCCTTGCTGCTGTTGGATAAACGGAGTGTATTGTACCGGAAAGAGTGTTGAAACTGTAAATAAAGAACTTATTTCTGAGCGCGGCTACGCCGGTATCAATGTTGTTGATTCCGGCGGAGCTGAGCTTTATATTAGTGCGGATTCAGTTGATCTTGCTATGGATTACACTGAGGCACTTAATTCTTTTATTGCTTCCAGAAATCCTCTTGCATGGGGAATTAATCTTTTTGAAAATCTCATTCTTAAAATTGAACCTACGGTTGATCTCGATGAAGATAAGCTCGTTGATTTTGTCTGCAATTGGGAAATCTTTTCGGATACGGGAAGTAATGATGTGTTTATAGTAAATAACGGTAATGGTTATGAGCTGATAAACGATCTTGTGGATGTTCCGGATAAGCAGGGAATTGTAAATGCGGTTTACAGGTCTATTCTTGGCTTAAAGAGTGAACTTCAGCTTTCGGAAGCTGAAGGGTGCTATATAGAAATAGAGCCCGATGAGAGACAGAAGGGTATTATTGCTGCATTTGACAAGATAAACGAACTTCAGAATCTGGGAATCACCTATGATATAGAGGGTGAAGAAATTTCTTTTGGCCCTGCCGTTGCTTCTAAATGGATAGTTACAGAGGCGGATATAGAAGAAGCTTCAAATGAAGAAAACTCATCTGAAAATATGGGCTCCGGTCTATTTATTATTAATGGGCAGCAAAGAGCATTTCCACTGGAAGAGGAGGTTTATACTTCCGCAGGCTTTGCCTTTGATGTAGCAGGTAATCCCATACTTAGCGAAAAGAAAATGTATGATTCTATATATGATCTTGTGACATCTCATGATACCAAGCATATGCTTGAAAAATACAGAGAGACGCACCAAGGGAAAATATCTGTCAGAAACGGAAGTAAAGGCGACGGAAGACTTTATGACCTGAATGGGGAATTTGATTATCTTGTTGGTAAATATCTTTCCGGAACTTCCTCTATGGAAGAACGTCGTCCCCTTGTTTATATTGATAAGGTTACAACAATTGACGGCGCCGAAACTCTGGGTAATACCTATATAGAAGTTAATATGCACGATCAGCATCTGTATTATTATGTTGACGGCTCTTTGTATATGGATATGCCGGTAGTTACCGGGAACGTCAACAGAGGAAGGGGAACACCTGCCGGAGTATATGATGTTTATAATAAAAGATATCACACATATCTTCGCGGTACTGATTATGTTTCCTATGTAAATTATTGGCTGGGAGTTTATAAAGGAGTCGGAATTCATGATGCAACTTGGAGAGATGCAGATGAATTTGGAGGAAATACTTTTAAAAGAAACGGCTCTCATGGGTGTATTAATTGTCCTTTGGATTCGGTTTCTCAATTGTGGGAAATTGTGTCGGAAGGAACTCCTGTAATTCTTTATTATTAGAATTTATGCGGCTCTTGATATAAGAGCCGCTATTTTTATTATTATAATTCAAAAGAAAAAATCAGAGAAAAACAGTTTAGAAAAAATAAAATAACAAAGATTATGGAATGACGTTATTGACATTTTTTTATCTGCGTATAGAATAAAATTATTGAGGCTTTATAATGCTTTAATATGATAAAACACAGGAGGATACAAAAGTGTCACGAGTTTATAATTTTTCTGCCGGACCGGCAGTGTTACCCGAGGAAGTATTGAAGCAGGCAGCTGCAGAGATGCTTGATTACAACGGATGTGGAATGTCCATCAACGAGATGAGCCACAGATCCAAGACTTTCGATGAGGTTATTCAGACTGCTGAGCAGGATATCAGAGATCTTATGAATATTCCTGACAACTATAAGGTTCTCTTTTTACAGGGTGGCGCAAGCCAGCAGTTCGCTGCAGTTCCTCTTAACCTTATGAAGAACGGCAAGGCTGCATATATCGTTACAGGTCAGTGGGCTAAGAAGGCTTACCAGGAAGCTCAGAAATACGGTGAGGCTATCGAGGTTGCTTCAAGTGCCGACAAGACTTTCTCTTACATTCCGGATTGTTCAGATCTCGACATCCCTGAGGATGCTGATTACGTATATATCTGCGAGAACAATACAATCTACGGAACAAAGTTCAAGACTCTTCCCAATACTAAGGGACATGTTCTTGTTTCCGACGTATCATCATGCTTCCTTTCAGAGCCTGTTGATGTAACTAAGTACGGCGTTATCTATGGCGGTGTTCAGAAGAACGTAGGACCTGCAGGTCTTGTTATCGCTATTATCAGAGAGGATCTCATCACTGATGATGTTCCCGCATACACACCTACAATGCTTAAGTGGAAGACTCAGGCAGATAATGGTTCTCTTTACAACACACCTAACTGCTGGAGCATCTACATGTGCGGTCTTGTATTTAAGTGGCTCAAGAAGCAGGGCGGACTTGAGGAGATGAAGAAGAGAAACGAAGCTAAGGCTAAGATTCTTTACGATTATCTCGATCAGAGCAAGATGTTCAAGGGTACAGTAAGACCTGAGGACAGATCACTTATGAACGTTCCTTTCGTAACTGACAGCGAAGAGCTTAATGCTAAGTTCATCAAAGAAGCTACAGCTGCAGGCTTTGTAAGCCTTAAGGGACACAGAACGGTTGGCGGTATGAGAGCAAGTATCTACAACGCTATGCCTATCGAAGGTGTTCAGAAGCTCGTTGAATTTATGGCTAAGTTTGAGAAGGAGAATTCATAATGTATAAATACAAATGCATGAACCCGATTGCCAAGATCGGTCTTAATAATTTCACTGATGAGTATCAGGTAGTAGACAATGTTGATGACGCAGAAGGCATTCTTGTAAGAAGTGCCAACATGCTTGAGATGGAGTTCTCTGACAACCTTCTTGCAATCGCAAGAGCAGGTGCCGGAGTTAACAACATCCCCCTTGATAAGTGCGCTGAGCAGGGTATCGTTGTATTCAATACACCCGGTGCCAATGCAAACGGTGTTAAGGAGATGGTTCTTGCTGCAATGCTTATTGCTTCAAGAGATATCATCGGCGGTACAGAGTGGGTTAAGGCTAATGCAGGAGACCCCGATATCGCTAAGCTTACAGAGAAGTCAAAGAAGAAATTCGCAGGAACTGAGATCTTCGGTAAGAAGCTCGGTATCATCGGACTCGGAGCTATCGGTGTCAGAGTAGCTAATGCCGCAAGACAGCTTGGTATGGATGTTTACGGATATGATCCTTATCTTTCAATTGATGCTGCTTGGAGACTTTCTTCAGACGTTAAGCACGTAACCAATGTTGATGATATTTATTCTAAGTGCGACATCATCACAGTTCATGTTCCTGCGCTTGATTCTACAAAGGGCATGATCAATGCGGACGCTATCGCTAAGATGAAGAAGGGTGTTATCCTTATCAACCTTGCAAGAGATATCCTTTGCAACGAAGTTGATGTTCTTGCAGGAATCAATTCAGGCAAGATTCGTAAGTATGTTACAGATTTCCCGAACCCTACAACATCAGGTCACGACGGATGTATCGTTATCCCTCACCTTGGTGCTTCTACAGAGGAGTCTGAGGATAACTGTGCTGTTAAAGCAGTTCTTGAGCTTAAGGATTATCTTGAGAACGGTAACATCAATAATTCGGTTAACTATCCTAACTGCGACATGGGCATCTGCACACGTCCCAGAATCGGAATTTTCCATAAGAACGTTGCCAACATGATCAGCCAGTTCACAACTGCGCTCGGTGATGCAGGCTACAACATCTCCGATATGACCAATAAGTCTAAGGGAGACTATGCTTATACACTTATCGATCTTGAAGATAAGATCACAGACGACCTTGTTAAGAAGCTTACTAAAGTTGACGGTGTTATCAGAGTCAGAGTTGTAAAGAAAGAAGCATAATTATGGCGGATATCAGACCTTTTAAGGCATACAGACCGACAAAAGAAAAAGTGGGAAGAGTTGCGGCTCTTCCCTATGATGTTTTTAGCAGAAAAGAGGCTCTTGAATATGTAAAAGAAAATCCCGAGTCTTTTCTTGCTATAGACAGACCTGAGACACAGTTCGAGCCCGATCATGACATGTATGCGCCCGAAGTTTACAAGAAGGCACATGACATGCTTCATGAGCAGATGGAGAACGGTGTCTTTGTTCAGGACGAAGAAAAGAGTTATTACATCTATGAGCAGACAATGAACGGCAGAACTCAGACTGGTATAGTTGCCTGCGCTTCTATAGATGACTATTTAAACGGAGTCATCAAGAAGCATGAGAATACAAGAGCTGACAAGGAAGAAGACAGAATTAAGCATGTCTATAACTGTGAAGCTCAGACGGGACCTATTTTCCTTTGCTATAGAGAAAATAAGATGCTTTCCGATCTTATTAATAAGGTTAAAGAAGTGGATGAACCCGTTTATGATTTTGTTTCCGCAGATGACGTGAAGTCCAGAGTATGGGTTATTGATGACAATGAGGAGACCGACACGATCAGCAGGATCTTTGCCACCATCGATGCCGTATATATTGCGGACGGTCATCACAGATGTGCATCGGCGGTCAAGGTCGGACTTAAGAAAAGAGAAGAGAATGAAGGAAAGGTTCGCGGTAAGCAGGAGTATGACTATTTCCTTTCGGTTCTTTTCCCTGACAACGAGCTTATGATCATGGACTACAACCGCGTGGTTAAGGATCTTAACGGCCTTTCCAAGGATGAATTCTTTGATAAGCTTAAAGAGAAGTTTGATCTTGTAAAAGAAAATGAGGCTGTTAAACCTTCTAAAAAAGGCGAGTTTGGCCTGTTTATCGATGACGAATGGTTTAGACTTTCTGCTCATGCAGACATATTAAAGAGCGATGCTGTAGACGGACTCGATGTTTCTGTTTTACAGAACGAAGTTCTTTCACCGATTCTTGGTATCGGAGATCCCAGAACGGATAAGAGAATTGATTTTGTCGGAGGAATCAGAGGACTTAAAGAGCTTGAGGATAGGTGCCATAATGACATGAAGCTTGCTTTTTCCATGTATCCCACATCTATTTCGGAGCTTTTTGCCGTTGCCGATGAGAAGAGACTTATGCCTCCAAAGTCAACTTGGTTTGAGCCTAAGCTCTTAAGTGGGTTATTTATTCACGAAATTAATGGTACAATTATCTAAATAACAACAATTTAAGTATTGTTTTTTATTTGGAGGGGACCATAGTGAATAACAGACTGTACAAGATGATGAACTGGCCGGAGATTGAAGAGATTATTTATTCTGACGGAGACGATCCGCACAGAATACTCGGAGCACATAAGGTTGGAGGAAACTATCTTGTGCAGGCTTTTTATCCAAATGCGAAGGCTGTAAGTGTTCTTGTTGAGAATACCAAGAAGGCTTATGAGATGGAGCTTGCCGATGAAGCCGGTTTTTATGCGGCTATTGTTCCTTATGTTGACAAGCTTAAGTACAAATTCATCATAACCGATGAAAACGACAAGCAGGAAACTGTTATTGATCCTTATTCCTTCGGACCTACCATGGACCGTGAGGATTTTATAAAGTTCGGTAGCGGTATTCATTACCGTATCTATGAAAAATTAGGAGCTCATCCCATGAGGCGTGGCGGAGTAGCCGGCACGCAGTTCGCGGTATGGGCTCCTTCTGCTGCCAGAGTCAGCGTTATTGGTGATTTCAATAATTGGGACGGAAGAATGTGTCAGATGCACAGACTCGATCCTATCGGAATTTTTGAGATATTTGTTCCGGGCGCCAAGGTAGACGACGGCTATCAATTTGAAGTTAAGACCAGAAGCGGTCACATCTATAAAAGACCCGATCCCTATGCTACAAAATCAAAGGGAGAAAACGGCGTTATTTCCGTTATAAATAAGTTTGCTCCGTTTAAATGGACTGATGAAAAGTGGATCGCCGCAAGAAAGAAATTCGACAAGGACGAGGGAGCTCTTTCTATTTGCGAGCTTTCTCTTGATGCGTTTGCCGAAAGACATGAGCATAAGACTACAATAGAAGAGATAACGCAAGATATCCTGACTTATGTTACGGACCACGGCTTTGATACAGTTGAACTTATGCCTGTTATGAAGCATATTCCCGAGCATTTTTATCACATTCTTGATTTCTTTGCTCTTGACGATGCCAACGGTAAGCCTGAAGAGTTTATGAACTTTGTAAATACCATGCATGAGAACGGAATCAGAGTCATCCTTGATTGGGTTCCAACGTTCTTTCCCAAGGCGTCATACGGACTTAGCGATTTTGACGGTAAAGCTCTTTATGAATACGAAGATCCGAGAGTCGGAATCCATCCCAAATCAGGCGATCTGATATTTGATTACGGTAGAAAAGAAGTTACGAATTTCCTTGTTTCAAACGCTCTTTTCTGGATTGAAAAATATCATGTGGACGGTCTTAGGATATCCGATATCTCAAGGATTCTTTATCTTGACTATGACAGAAAACCGGGAGAATGGATGCCTAATATCTACGGCGGAAACGAGAATTTGGAGGCGCTTGAGTTTCTTAAACAGTTAACTACTGCCGTACATAAGGATAATCCCGGAGTATTTATGATAACCAAGGAGACGGCATGCTGGCCGCAGGTTACCGACAGTATAGACGACGGCGGACTTGGGTTTGATTATAAGTGGAACAACGGCTGGACGAGAGATTTTCTTTCTTACATGCAGAACGATCCATTGTTTAGATCGGGCCACCACGACGAGCTTACGTTTAGCATTATCTACAGTTATACAGAGCGCTTTATCTTAAGCTTTACGCATGAGGAACTTGAAAAAGGACTGGATGGTCTGTATTATCTCATGCCGGGTGATTCCAATCAGAAGATGGCAAATCTAAGGCTGGCGCTGAGCTTTATGATGGTTCATCCCGGAAGAAAGCACATATATATGGAACCTGATGCACTCACTGTTGACCAGTCGGTGTTTGTTGAAAACATGCTTTCAAAGCTTAATGCTCTTTATAAAGAGCATCCGGCACTTCATCAGCTTGACAGTGTTGAGGGCGGCTTTGAATGGATCAATAATCTGGCTGCGGATGATTGCATGATCTCTTTTGCACGTAAGAGTTCTGATGAAAAAGAGATTCTGCTCGTTGTTGCCAACATGGCGGGAATCGAGCGTGAATATGAGATAGGTGTCATCGCTGACGGAAGATATACGGAAATTTTTAACAGTGACGATGTCAGCTACGGCGGATCCGGTATCCTCAATGAAGGTAAGATAGAAGCTAAAAGAAAAGAGGCCGACGGACGCGATTATTCCGTTAGCATAAAGCTTGCTCCCGTTTCGCTTGCAATCTTCTCATTTACTCCTTATACACAGCAGGAGAAGAAGATACGCGCCATTAAGGAAGAAGAGGAAATCAAGAAAGAAAAAGAGCGAGATGAGAAGCTCACCGCTCTAAAAGAAAAGCAGAACGAAGAGGAACAGAGACTTCTTTCGGAGCTTAAGAAAAAATATGAAAAAGAGCTTGCGAACGAGGAAAAGGCTATAGAAGAAAAATATGCCAAGATCGAAGAGGAAAGAATATTTGATATTGTTTCTAAGGAAGCAATAAAGAATATCAATAAGAAAAAGCGCGGCAGAAGAAAAAAGTAATAAAAAAAGAAGGCTGATAAAGCCTTCTTTTTTAAGCTGGAAAAGGGACTTGAACCCTCGACCTACTGATTACGAATCAGTTGCGCTACCAACTGCGCTATTCCAGCATGCCCATGCTTTCTTGGCACAAAAATGATTATACATTCAGGATGCCCATTTGACAAGAGAAATTGGAAATATAATTATTCAAATGCAGTCAGTTTGTGATATACTAATATACTGAAATAATATTTTGTATTGCCGGTGCGTTTTAGCGCAAGGTAGAGAGGATTTTCATTATGAAAGATTTAAAAGATTACGTTAGAACCATTCCTAATTTTCCCGAGGAAGGAATCATGTTTAGGGACATCACATCTGTTTTACAGGATCCCGACGGATTTAAACTTGCTATCGACAAAATGCAGGATATGGTAAAGGATTTGGATTTTGACGTTGTTCTTGGTGCTGAATCCAGAGGCTTTATCTTTAGCGCACCTATAGCATATAACAGAGGTAAGGCGCTTGTTCCTGTTCGTAAGAAGGGTAAGCTCCCTTGCGAGACAATCGAGGTAGAATATGACCTTGAATACGGTAAGGCTGTACTTGAGCTTCACAAGGATGCAATTAAGCCCGGACAGAAGGTTCTTCTTGTAGACGATCTTATGGCTACAGGCGGTACCATCGAAGCTATGATCAAGCTCGTTGAGAAGCTTGGCGGCGAAGTTGCCGGAGTTCTTGTTCTTATGGAACTTAAGGGCCTTAAAGGAAGAGAAAGAATCAGCAAGTACAGACTTGATGCTGCAATAAGTTACGAAGGGAAGTAATGTAAATGCCGCAGGACTTCGATGACGGAAAAATTGAAGCCATTGAGGAATTTCAGGCGCCTGATAAGCTCTATGAGGGACTTATAGAGAGAGTCAGAAAGTATCACCCTTCAGATGATATTTCCCTTATAGAAAAGGCTTACAACACAGCGGCTGAAGCTCACAAGGACCAGTTACGCAAATCGGGTGAACCTTATATTATTCACCCTCTTTGTGTTGCCATAATCCTTGCCGACCTCGAAATGGATAAAGAGACTATAGCAGCGGGCCTTCTTCATGATGTTGTTGAGGATACTATCTACACCAAGGAAGAGGTCGAAGCGGAGTTTGGCGCGGATGTTGCGTTACTTGTAGACGGTGTTACCAAGTTGACGGCTCTGCAGCTTTCAACAGATAACGCCAATAAGACGCAGGAACAGCTTGATATGCAGGCTCAGAACCTTCGTAAGATGTTCCTTGCGATGGCTAAGGATATCAGAGTCATTCTGATCAAACTTGCCGACAGACTTCATAATATGAGGACTCTTGCTCATATGCCTCCGGAGAAGCAGTCAAGGATTGCTCAGGAGACCCTTGATATTTATTCCCCTATTGCGGGAAGACTTGGTATCAGCCGTATCAAGGTTGAGCTTGATGACCTTTCACTTAAATATCTTAAACCCGATGTTTACTATGATCTTGTGGAGAAGGTTTCCGTAAGAAAGAGCGAGAGGGAGAAATACGTTGAGGATATCTGCGCCAATGTCAGAAAGGCTATAGCAGATGCCGGAATAATCGGTGATGTCAACGGAAGAGTTAAGCATTTCTTTAGTATTTATAAGAAGATGCGCAATCAGAACAAGACTCTCGATCAGATTTACGATCTTTTTGCCATAAGAATCATTGTTGCGACTGTAAAAGACTGTTATGCGGCTCTTGGTGTCATTCACGAGATGTATAAGCCTATTCCCGGAAGATTCAAGGATTACATCGCTATGCCCAAGCCCAATATGTATCAGTCTCTTCATACGACGCTTATCGGTCAGACCGGACAGCCCTTTGAGATTCAGATCCGTACCTATGATATGCACAGAGCTGCTGAATACGGTATCGCTGCCCACTGGAAATATAAGGAAGCATCCGACGGTAAAAAGGCTGAAAACGGAGAAGAGGAGAAGCTTATCTGGCTTCGTCAGATCTTGGAATGGCAACAGGACATGTCTGACAACCAGGAGTTCATGAATCTTCTTAAGAGTGACCTCAACCTTTTCTCAGAGGATGTTTATTGTTTTACTCCTACAGGTGAAGTCAAAAACCTGCCTGCAGGTTCTACGCCTATTGACTTTGCTTACAGTGTTCACAGTGCTGTCGGCAACAAGATGATAGGTGCCAAAGTTAACGGTAAACTTGTGCCGATCGATTATAAGATCCAGAACGGTGACAGAGTTGAGGTTATCACCAGCCAGAATTCAAGAGGCCCGAGCAGAGACTGGCTTGCCATTGCCAAGGCCACATCAACCAAGAATAAGATCAATCAATGGTTCAGGCATGAGCTTAAAGAGGAGAATATTGCCAAGGGCAGAGAGCTCCTTATCGAGTATTGTCGCAGTAAGGGAATAGATCTTTTTGCAATTTCCAAGCCTGAATTCCAGAATATTGTTATAAGAAAATACGGTTTCCATGATTGGAACGCCGTTCTTGCCGCAGTCGGACACGGCGGACTCAAGGAAGGTCAGATCATCAACAAGATGCTTGAGCTCGGGGAGAAAGAGCATAAACGCAACATTACCGATGAGGAAGTTCTTGCTGCCGTTGCGGAGTCCAATGTTACTCCTCAGGTTTCCGGTTCCGACAATGCTATTATCGTTAAGGGTGTACATGACGTAGCTGTTAGATTTTCCAAGTGCTGTAATCCTGTCCCCGGCGATGAGATATGCGGTTTTGTTACAAGAGGGCGAGGTGTATCGATTCACCGAAAAGACTGTGTCAATGTTATTAAGATGCAGGAAGAAGACAGAACCAGACTTATCGAGGCAAGATGGCAGTCTGATTCCACAACGGGAAGTCAGTATGCCGCTACGATCAAGATATTTGCCAATAACAGAAGCGGTCTTCTTGCCGATATTTCAAGAGCGCTTACCGAGAAAGATATCGATATCATCTCGATGAATACAAGAACGAGTAAGCAGGGGCTTGCCACAATGGAGACTTCGTTCCGTGTAAGCTCCAGAGAGCAGCTCAGAATTATCGTCGATAAGATCAGACAGATTGACAGCGTTATTGACATTGAAAGGACAACAGGCTGATGGCAAAAAGAAAACTTAATGTCGGGTTACTTACACTTGGCATGGTTGCTACCAACTTTTACTTTGTTTTTGATCCGGAGAAGATTGATGAAAGCGGAAAAAAGCACGTTATATGCTTTGATCCCGGAGACAGAGGAAAGTATATCTATGATTATCTTTCCGAAAAAGACTTTGTGGTTGACCTTATCTTACTTACGCACGGTCATTTCGATCATATCGGCGGAGTTGAGGAACTTAAAGAGCTAACGGGAGCGAAGGTTGGCTGTTATGAAAAAGAAATTGCCATCTGCCAAGATCCCCATCTTAATCTTTCCAATTATTACGGAATGAATTTAGGAATAACTCCGGATGTAACATATAAAGACGGAGATATAATTGAAGCTGCGGATCTTTCGTGCAAGCTTATTGCCACTTCCGGACATACCTCCGGTGGCTGCTGTTACTATTTCGAAGATGCAGACATACTTATAAGCGGAGATACGCTTTTTGAGGAATCTGTCGGAAGAACCGATTTTCCTACCAGCTCCACAAGCGAGCTTGTAAGATCTGTCACAGAAAGACTGTTTGTCCTCCCTGATGAAACTTATGTATATCCGGGGCACGGAGAGATGACAACAATCGGTCATGAAAAGGAATATAATCCTTTTTTCTAAAAAAATTTGCAGCTGTAAATGCAGTAACGAAGAGCCTTTGCGGGCTCTTTTTTAATTTATTTTAAAAAAATAATTAAAAAAGATTTGACAAATAGTTACATACGATGTAATATATGATCGTCCGATGATTACAAAATCAATAAGGACAAGGTTATAGTAAATTGCTTTTGGCAATAACTCAGTTTAACAAATATGCTTATTAAAATGAAAGGGAGAAATTTTAAAAATGTTTAACAGAAAAAAAGTAAATGTTCTTTGCAGAACAGTCGCGGCTGTAGTCGCTTCAATATCAATGATGCTCGGATGTGTTGTACCTTCATTTGCACAGGTACCCGGAAACACTCCTGATGAGCAGATCTACAATTTCATGAAGAATGAATGTGGTGTTAAGAATGATGCCGCTATCGCAGGTATTATTGCCGTAATCGAACAGGATTCAGAATTTAATCCTCAGATGGTTGCTTGTGACGGTGACACAGGGGCAGACAGAATCGGTCTTTGCTTATGGACAGGAAATAGACTTAATAATCTTAAGGCTTTCTGTAAGAAGAACAATTATGATTGGCAGAGCTTCGAAGGTCAGTTACGTTTTATTAAATACGAGTGGGAAACTTCATTTAAGAACGTAAACAGAGCAATGCATAATACTCCTATCGATCAGGATTATAACTTCCCTGATTCAGAGGCAGGTGCACAGAGTTTTGGTGATTACCTTGTATGCCAGTATGTTCTGACAGGTTTTGCGGAAAATGATGAAGGAAAGAGAGCAAAGGAGTATTACCCCAGAGTAAAGCAGATCGCACAGGCTTCATCAGCAAATGCAGCTACAACAAATGCATCAACTCAGGCACCCGCTGTAACTAACAGTGCAGCACCCGCTCCCGCAGCTCAGGCAGCACCCGCTCCCGCAGCTCAGGCAGCTTCAGCTCCCGGTCAGTCACAGGAGAGCACAGAGCAGCATATTTACAATTTCCTTGTAAATAATGCAGGAATTAAGAATAAGGCTGCTATTGCAGGTATCATGGCAACTATGGAATTTGATACAGGTTATAATCCCAATGCTGTTAATAATCAGGACGGTGTTGAGAGATATGGTCTTTGCTCATGGTCAGGTGACAGACTTAAGGGATTAAAGGTATATTGTAAGAAGAATAAGCTTGATTACCAGAGTGTTGACGGCCAGCTCAACTACATGGTATATGAGTGGAATACATATTTTAAGAACATTGACAGAGTAATGCATAACAACGTAAAGGATCAGGATTATAATTTTGCTGACAGCGCAGAAGGCGCAGATCAGTTTGCTACATTCTTTGTACTTCAGTATACAAAATTTACAAATGTTATCAATAACGAGTTCGCCGGTGACAGAGCGCATAACGTAACATATCAGAAGGTTGTTAACGGATTTACAGCTAAATAAAAATATCTTTAAAAGAGCCGCTTGCGGCTCTTTTATTGTGGTATAATCTTTTGGATATTAGTATTTCAAAAGGTATTACAATGATTAAGATTATTATTTCGGAAGATAAATTTGCATATGACATCCATTCTCTTTTTAAGGCTTTTTTTCCTAAAGAAGAGATAAAGGTTATTCCCGGAGACACTAATTTTATAGAAGATTCAGCCGGCGAAGATATTGTTTATAACATTGATGTAAATGTTACCAAGAATGAGCTTAAAAGAAATATATATAAGCTCTTATCTAAAGAAACGGGAAAAGAGCTTCCTTGGGGCAATCTTACCGGTATCAGACCTACAAGAATAGTGATGAATCTTTTGGATGAAGGCATGTCCGATGATGAGATCCGTACATACATGAAAGAGACTTACTTTGTCAGTGATGAAAAGATCGAGCTAAGCCTTCTTATAGCTCACAGGGAAAAAGAGATCCTTAGTGATATAGATTATGAGAACGGCTATAGTCTATACATCGGAATCCCTTTTTGCCCGACAAGATGTCTTTATTGTTCTTTCACGGCTTATCCGATCGGGGCGTATGCGAATATCGTTGATGATTATCTTTCTTGCCTTGAAAAAGAAATTGATTATGTTGCTGAGAATTTCAAAGGTAAGACACTTGATACGATTTATATAGGAGGCGGAACACCCACAACACTTGAGCCGCATCAGCTCAAGAGACTTTTGTCTTATGTTTACGATAAGCTCGATGTCTCTAAGGTGAAAGAGCTTACGGTGGAATCCGGAAGACCCGACTCCATTACAAGAGAAAAACTTAAGGTCATGAAGGAGATGGGCGTAACCAGGATATCGGTTAATCCTCAGTCAATGAAGGATGAGACACTTGAATTAATAGGAAGAAGGCACACTGTCAAAGAGCTTGTTGATGCTTTTAACTTGGCAAGGGAAGAGGGCTTTGATAATATCAATATGGATATTATTCTCGGCCTTCCCGGTGAAGATGAAAGAGACGTTGCCTATACTATGAGTGAGATCAAAAAGCTGGATCCCGATGACCTTACGGTGCATTCGCTTGCCATAAAAAGAGGTTCGAAGCTTGCGGAGATCCTAATGGAAAGAAAGGCTGACGCCGAGAAAAAAGGCAATATTCTTCACGGCGAAGAAGATGAGGCTGTTATTATGGCGGGAATGATGAAAGAAGCATCTGATGGAGCTAAGCAGATGGGGCTTTTACCATATTATCTTTATCGCCAGAAGAATATCAGCGGAAACTACGAAAATACCGGCTATGCAAGAAAAGGAAAGGCCGGAATCTATAATATACTTATAAATGAAGAGGTTCAGTCAATAGTTGCTCTCGGTGCGGGCACAGTTACAAAGAGAGTTTACGGTTTCGGCGGACGAATAGAGAGGTGTGATAACGTCAAGGATATTAAGCTGTATATGGAGCAGATTGACGAGATGATAGATAGAAAGAAAAAATTATTTTCATAAAGGAGACAGCAATGGGTAACATACGCGTGGTTGAAGTTAAGAGAAGCATCTTTGAAGATAACGATCAGGATGCGCAGAAGCTTAGAAACGAGCTTAAAGAAAGTAAGACATTTCTTTTGAATCTGATGTCATCACCCGGATCGGGAAAAACAACGACTCTTACAAGAACGATCGAATTATTAAAAGACAAATACAGGATTGGCGTAATGGAAGCCGATATCGATTCAGACGTTGATGCTATCAAGATCGCGGAGACGGGCGTTAAGTCAATTCAGCTTCATACAGGCGGAATGTGTCATCTTGATGCCGATATGACAAGACAGGGCGTTAAGGAACTCGGTGTCGAGGATATTGATTTTGCCGTACTTGAAAATGTAGGAAATCTTGTTTGTCCCGCAGAGTTTGACACGGGTAGTACCAAGAATGCCATGATCCTTTCGGTTCCCGAGGGACACGACAAGCCTCTTAAGTATCCTTTGATGTTTTCAATCTGTGATGTTGTTCTTATAAATAAGATCGATGTAATGCCATATTTTGATTTTGATCTTGAAAAATGTAAAGAGAACATACTTATGAGAAATCCTAAGGCTAAGATCATTCCCATCTGTGCCAAGACAGGCGAAGGCATGGAAGAATGGGCAAAGTGGCTTTCGGAAAACATAGAAGAAAGCATCAGATAAGGGATTGTGGTCACTTTTAATAGCGAGTGTTTTTGTTTATACAATTTTTATAAATTCTGCAAAAAGTCCACTTGACCCCGATGGGGTCTGGTGGCTTTATTTGCATAAAGCGAAAATGGCATCTTGATATTTTTTCTTCTTCGTAGTAAAAATGTTTATGGGTTTATCTGGGAGAAGGATGGATATGATATTCATATAACAGTGGGGTAGATGTATGAATATGGCTTGTTTAGGGGATTTGGTAATCAATATCTACACATTTTCGTTGGCAATGATGCTTCTTGTCTTTCAGGAAAATGATAGAAAATCCAAATCAAATTTAAGTTTTACCAGATTGATAGGAATTTTGGCCATACTTGTTATTGCCTCAGCTCTTATCGATGTAGGCACGCTTGTGGGCGGTACGTTTACAGGCTTTTCTAAATTTGCCACATACGTTATATTCTCACTGGATCCCTTCGGATTTCTTTTCGCAATCCATTATATCGATTGTTTCGTTAAGAAAGACGAGCTGACCGACGACCTTAGCGGCTTTTTTATATTGCCCGTTAAGGCGTACGCTATCAGCAATTTCTTTATCATCACCGTTTCGACATTGTTTAGCTTAAATTGGTTCTTTTACTATGATCTTGCAGGCTACCACAGAGGTAATTTCTTTTATATAAGACTTGTTTTCCATGCAATGGCATGTATCTGTATTCTTGCGTATATCATTTATTACAGAAACGCAATTATATCGGTATACAGAACGCCGCTTCTTGCTTTGCCCATTATTGTAGGCGTCGGCATAATCTCGCAATTTATTATTACAGGCATTAATTTTGCTTACGCGGCAACGGTCTTTGCTTTCCTTATTTTGTTTATCTATGTTCAAAGATGCGACGTCAACATGGATTATCTGACGGGTGTGGTTAACAGAAGAGGAATCGACAAGGCTCTTAAAAAAGCGGTCAACGACAGTGTGTTTAAGTCTTTTTCCGTTATTATGGTAGATATTGACTACTTTAAGCTTATTAACGACAGATTCGGACACAGATCCGGAGATGAAGTTTTATCCGCTATCGCGAATATATTAAAAGAAACTTTTGATGACGATACTGTTGTCGGAAGATTCGGTGGAGACGAATTCTGTGTTGTAACTCCGATTTCCGATGAAAAGATCCTAAAAGAGCGTGTTGATAAGATCAAAGATGCGGTATCCATGATCGAATGGAGCAATAAAGGTGAGATGGATCTTTCCGTAAGTACCGGAATTGCAACTTATAAGCGCAACAGTAAGATGCAGATCAAAGACTTCATAGATCATGCCGACAGAATGATGTATGAGGAGAAAACACGGCATCATCTTGCAGCCGGTCTGTAATGTATAACATCACTCTTAAAATTTTAGGGTTGACGAAAAGTCTTAAAATGTTTATTAATAAGAACGTGAGTAAATTTTGTATGAAGGGGTTGTATTTACAGTAATGGCAACTAAGAAACCAGTATCAAAGAAAAATTCACTTCTTATTGTTGAGTCACCGACAAAAGTTAAGGCTATAAAGAAATTCCTCGGCTCGGGATATGAAGTTGCGGCCAGCAACGGACATGTCAGAGATCTTCCGAGGAGTCAGATGGGCGTAGATATCGAGCATGATTTTGAGCCCAAGTATATTACTATCCGCGGTAAAGGAGACGTTCTTGCGGCACTTCGTAAGCAGGTTAAGAAAGCCGACAAAGTGTATCTCGCAACCGACCCGGACCGTGAGGGAGAAGCTATTTCCTGGCATCTTATCTCCGCACTTAAGTTAAAAGAGGGCGAAGCCAAGATCCAGAGAGTCACATTTAATGAGATCACCAAAAATGCGGTAAAAGAAGCTATGAAACACCCAAGAGACATCGATATGAATCTTGTCGATGCTCAGCAGGCAAGGCGTGTCCTTGACAGAATGGTTGGTTACAGCATTTCTCCGCTTTTGTGGTCCAAGATCAAAAGAGGTCTTTCCGCAGGAAGAGTACAATCTGTTGCTCTTAGAATAATCGCGGACAGAGAAGAAGAGATCGATTCTTTTATTCCCAAGGAATATTGGACACTTGATGTAAAACTTGATATTGCGGGAGAAAAGAAGCCTATCGTTGCGCACTATTACGGCAAGGGCAACGAGAAGAAGGAGATTGAATCCAAAGAAGAGCTTGATGCTATCTGCGCTTCCTTAAAGGGCAAGAGCTATAAGGTTTCCGATATTAAGACGGGAGAGAGAACCAAGAAGGCTCCGCTTCCTTTCACTACATCAACTCTTCAGCAGGAGGCATCCAAGGCTCTTAATTTCTCAACTCAGAAGACTATGAGAGTTGCTCAGCAGCTCTATGAAGGAATTGATCTTGGAAGTGAAGGAACAGTCGGTCTTATCACTTACCTCAGAACCGATTCAACCAGAGTATCTGATGAAGCTGTGGCTGCTGCTAATGATTATATCAAAGAGAACTTCGGAGATAAGTATCTTGCGGACGGATCCGTTTCAAAGAAAAAGGACGTTAAGATTCAGGATGCACACGAAGCGATCAGACCTACTTATGTTGATAAGACGCCGGTTAAAGTCAAAGATTTCCTTTCAAGAGACCAGTTCAGACTTTATCAGCTTATCTGGAGACGCTTCATGGCAAGTAGAATGGCTGCTGCAAAGTATGAGACAACTTCAGTAAAGATCGATGCGGGAGAGCATCGTTTTACACTTGCCGCATCCAAGACTGTTTTTGACGGATTTTTAAATGTATATACAGATGATGAGGATCAGATTGAGAAGAATGTAATCAGCTCCAATCTTAATGCCGATTCAAAGCTCTCTTTTGACTCATTTGAATCAGATCAGCACTTTACACAGCCGGCTCCTCATTACACAGAGGCATCACTTGTTCATGACCTTGAGGCACTCGGAATAGGCAGACCTTCAACTTATGCTCCGACTATCTCTACTATCATGGCAAGACATTACATTACCAAGGAAAACAAGAGTCTCTACATAACAGAGCTTGGACAGGCCGTTAACAAGATGATGATGGATGCATTTCCTCAGATTGTCGATGTTAACTTTACTTCCAACATGGAGGCACTTCTCGACGGAATCGCTGAGGGTGATGTTAAGTGGAAGACTGTTATAAAGAATTTCTATCCCGATCTTGAAGAAGCTGTAAGTGCAGCTGAAAAAGAGATGGAGAAGATACAGGTTCAGGATGAGGTTACTGACGAGATCTGCGAGGTTTGCGGAAGAAATCTTGTTATCAAATACGGCCCTCACGGCAAATTCCTTGCATGTCCCGGATTCCCGGAGTGTAAGAATACCAAGCCTTACTATGAGAAGATTGGTGTTAAATGCCCTAAGTGCGGCAAAGACATTGTAATGAAACGTACAAGAAAAGGTCGTATTTTCTACGGATGTATCGATAATCCCGAGTGTGACTTCATGTCATGGGCTCGTCCTGTCGACAAGAAATGTCCCAAGTGCGGAAGCCTTATGGTCGCAAAGAGCAACAAGCTTGTTTGCAGTAATCAGGATTGCGGATTTATCTGCTCGAAAGACGATGAAAAGAAATAACTGATAATTTGATTGAATTTTTAGAAAACTTTAGCTTTTTTTCATAATTGTAGGCGCTTTGTGGTTTGAAGCGCCTATTTTTTTATGATATGATTACAATAGTGTATATAATAAATTGTCGCTATTTGGACAACAAAAGGAGATATTTTTAATGAGTAGTGTTCAACTTTTGGATAAGACCCGTAAGATTGGTAAACTATTACACAATAGCAATTCCGGGAAGGTCGTATTCAATGATATCTGCAGAGTGTTGTGCGACATTTTGTCTTCTAATATGTTTGTTATCAGTAAAAAAGGCAAGGTTCTCGGAATAGGTGAGAGCGTAGGCGTTGATTCGTTAAGTAAGATGCTTGCCGCAACGGTTGGTGAATTCATCGATCCGATGCTTAACGAAAGACTTCTTACCATTCTATCCACCAAGGAAAATGTAAACCTTGAGACGCTTGGATTTGAAGGATTGGACAGCTCCAAATTTCAGGCAATAATTACTCCTATTGAGATAGCGGGTGAGAGACTGGGAACTTTGTTTATCTATAAGACCAAGGTTCCGTATGATATTGATGACATTATACTTTGCGAATACGGAACGACGGTAGTCGGACTTGAGATGCTAAGGGCCGTCAACGAAGAGAACGCTGAAGAAAACAGAAAGCTTGCGGTTGTTAAATCGGCGATCAGCACACTTTCTTTTTCCGAGATGCAAGCAATTATTCATATATTTGATGAGCTTGACGGAATGGAGGGCGTTCTTGTAGCAAGTAAGATCGCGGACAGAGTCGGCATAACAAGAAGCGTTATAGTTAATGCGCTTAGAAAGTTTGAGAGTGCGGGCGTTATAGAATCAAGATCTTCGGGAATGAAGGGAACATATATCAAAGTTACGAACGATGTTGTCTTCTCCGAGATAAAAAAGCTCAAACAAGAGATGTAATAAGGCTTTTGGCATAATATCCAAATTCATATCAGGATGGAATTTGATGAAAGGATTTATCGTTTTTGATAAATCCTTTTTATATATTTTGTAGTGAGTTTTTAATACAAGCACAAGATAAAGTATATTTTGCTTGTATTTTGAACAAAATAATTCTATTATAAATATAAGTATGATACCAAAACTGTATCTATCATTATGTTCGTTTTTGGTATCGAGGAGGGCGAGATATGATTAACAGCAATGTTTTTGATTACATCAACGTCCTTGATAAGGCGGCAGATGCCTCCTGGACAAGGAATGAAGTACTTTCCAACAATATTGCCAATGTTAATACTCCGGGCTATAAGAGGCAGGATCTTAACTTTGAGGCTGAGCTTGAAAGAGCACTCGGTCATTCCAAGTATAAAACCATGGATCAGAAGGTCGGAGATCTTAAGGACAAGCATCTTAAGGCAAGAGTAGTTAATGATTATTCCAATTTCTCATACAGAACCGATGGGAATAATGTCGATATAGATACTGAGAACGTAACTCTGGCTGCCAACCAGCTTAAGTACCAGGGACTTATGGAAGGGCTTAATGCAGAGTTCAAGAACCTTCAAATGGTAACGAAGTCATCATAACGGAGGGATAGAGTATGAGTATATTTGATTCTTTTAATATCAATTCATCGGGCATGACTGCTGAGAGATTTCGTATGGATATAATCTCTGAGAATATTGCCAATGCAAATACAACAAGAACCAAGAACGGGAGCCCTTATGTAAGAAAAGTGGTTACTTTTGCAGAGAAAGGCTCACAGACTCCGTTCTCAAGAATCCTTAACGAGAGAATGGACCATTATTCGGGACGCGGCGTTAAGGTTACCAAGGTTCAGGATGATACCTGGACTCAGATGAATATTGTTTACGATCCTTCACATCCCGATGCGGATGAGAACGGTTACGTTACATATCCCAATGTAAATACGGTCACAGAGATGACCAATCTCATAGACGCAAGCCGTTCTTATGAGGCCAATGCAACTGCATTTAATGCAAGCAAAAATATCGCAACAAGAGGTCTTGAGCTCGGACAGGGCTGATGATCTCGGAATTATTATGAGTATCTTTTTGGGAGGATATTTATATGGCATCACTTGATATTTCTCAGCTTAGAAATGTATCATCACCTGTTATCAGGAATGCTGAGAAGGCTAACAGCAGAGTATATAACGTTCTCGGTAGCGATCAGAAGGGCAATGAGCAGGCTTTTTCAGTGTTCTTTGATAAGGCTGTGGAGAATATCCATACAACCAATGCTTATTTATCTGACGCAGAGAATGAAGAGATCAAATGGGCGCTCGGACAGACCGACAATACCCACGATCTTTCAATTGCTCTTCAGAAAGCGCAGATGGCTCTTCAATATACAACGGCCATCAGAGACAGAGCGCTTGCTGCTTACAGAGAGCTTACTCAGATGCAGATCTGATGTTTTTTTGATTTATTTTTTAGTTTTTTGGGGAGGGAGAATACATGGCTGAAAGACTTAAGGCCTTGTGGCAGAAAATTCTCGACTGGTGGAATCAATTTACTGCAAAACAGAAAACACTCGTTGTTGGGGCAGGTTCTGTTATATTACTGACCATAATTATAACGGTTTCCGTACTTAATCAGCCCCAGTATATTCCTTTGGCTACCGCCAATTCTACGAAAGAAGCTTCAGAGATAAAAGAGCTTCTTGATTCTAACTCTATTAACTACAAGATTTCCGATGACGGATTGGAATTCAAAGTACTTAAAAAAGATCAGGCCAATGCCAATCTGTTGCTTGGAGCCAACGATATTCAATCATACGCTTACAGTATCGATAATGTCACAAGCGGCAGTTTTTCAACAACGGAATCAGATAAACAAAAGAAATATGTGCTTTACTTGGAGAGTAGGCTGGAATCCGACTTTATCCAAAAGTTCAGCGCAATAAAAAGTGCCAACGTCAATCTCCATATTCCGGATAATGACGGAACACTTATCGGTAATAAGGAACAGTCAAGCGCCAGCATATTATTGGAACTTGCTGAGGGCGCCGAATTTTCGGAAGATAATGCGGCTTTCCTTGCAAAGGCCGTTGCCAAGGCTATAGGTAATGACAATACTCAGAATATTGTTATTCTTGATACTAACGGAAACATGCTATTTTCCGGAGACGAGGATACAACCACTTCCGGAATGGCAAGCACACAGCTTTCGGTTAAAGCCAAGGCTGAGCAGATAGTTAAAAACGAAGTGAAGAAAGTATTACTTGGAACCAAGCTGTACGATGATATAGAGGTTGCAAGTAATCTTGTCATGGATTTTTCTCATGAAGAGACTGTAGATCATACTTATACCCCCGCCGAAGATCAGACTCAGGGTGTACTTAGTCATGAGGATATTTATACTGCGGAGAACGTAAACGGTATCAGCGGAATTCCGGGAACGGATACCAACGCCGATGATGAGACCACATACGTAACTCAGGACAATAACAATTCAAGTTCGAATATCAACGAGGAATCAAGGGATTATCTTCCCAATGAGAAGATAACCACAAGGACCAATCAGCCGGGTGCTATAAAATACTCGGATTCATCAATATCTGTTACTGCGATCAACTACATTGTCATGAAAGAAGAGGATTATGATCCTGCTGAGAATGAAAACATGACATGGAATGAGTTTAAGATCGCAAACAAGGAGCCTATTCCGACCGAGGTTCCCGAGGATATGATAAATGTTGTTTCCAAGGCAACGGGTATCAGCCCCGAGAATGTTGCGATGACGGCCAATAATGAGTATGTATTCTTTGACAGAACAGGATCGAGGATGACTCTTACAGATATCCTTCAGATACTGATGATACTCATTATTCTTGGACTTTTGGCATTCATTATCGTCAGAAGTATGTGGATGCAGAAAAAGACAGAGGAAGAGCCCGAACCCGAACCGCTTTCGGTTGAATCACTTCTCGAGTCACAGCCCGAGGAAGTTCTTGAAGATATCGAGATTGATACGGGATCTGAGACTAAGAGACTTATCGATAAGTTTGTTGATGAGAATCCCGAAGCCGTTGCGACACTTCTTCGCAACTGGCTCAATGAGGATTTTGGTTGATATATTTAATTTTTAGCATCTAAGTTTTTTAACTTAAAAATATATACAAATAAAAGTTTCAAGAGGGTAGAATTATGGACGCTGGGATGAGAGGAACCAATCCGCTTACCGCGGATTTTACCGGCACACAAAAAGCGGCAATACTTCTTATAGCTTTAGGACCTGAGAAGTCATCCGCCATATTCAAACATCTCAAGGAAGAGGAAATTGAGGAGCTTACTCTTGAGATTGCCAACACAAGGAGCGTAACATCGCAGATCAAGGAGGCAATTCTTGAAGAGTTTTACGGTGTCTGTCTTGCGCAACAGTATATTGCGGAAGGTGGTATCAATTACGCCAAAGAGCTTCTTGAAAAAGCCCTCGGTGAAGATAAGGCTCTCGATGTTATCAGTAAGCTTACCGCTTCACTTCAGGTTAAGCCATTCGAGTTTATCAGAAAGACCGAGCCGTCTCAGATACTTACCTTTATTCAGGACGAGCATCCGCAGACCATCGCTCTTATTTTGTCATACATGTCACCGGCACATTCATCGCTCATTCTTTCGGCTCTTCCGCCTGACAGACAGGCTGATGTTGCCAAGAGAATTGCGACCATGGACAGAACAAGTCCGGATACCATAAAGGAAGTGGAAAAAGTGTTGGAATCCAAGCTGTCTTCTTTGGTAAATCAGGATTATACGATCATCGGCGGCGTAGATGCTGTTGTAGAGATCTTGAACACAGTAGATCGTGCAACGGAGAAGCATATCATGGAGACTCTCGAGATCGAAGAGCCCGAGCTTGCCGACGAGATCAGAAAGAAAATGTTCGTATTCGAGGACGTTCTCCTTCTGGACGACCGTTCTATTCAGAGAGTGCTGCGTGAAGTTGAGAACAGTGACCTTGCTCTTGCATGTAAGGGTGCTACCGAGCAGGTTCAGAATGCTATCTTTAACAACCTGTCCAAACGTCTTGCTGCAATGATCAGAGAGGATATGGACTTTATGGGTCCTGTTCGTATGAAGGATGTTGAAGAAGCACAGCAGAAGATTGTTAACGTTATCAGAAAGCTTGAAGATTCCGGCGAGATCGTAATCTCCAGAGGCGGAGGTGATGAGCTAGTTGTCTAATCTTTTTAAGGCCGGTTATGTAAGCTTTGATCAAGGCGAAGCCCGCATAATTGACAATAACGAACTTGCCAACAGAAAAATAGAAGAATATCAGGAGCAGGAAATAAAACGCCAAAGAGCTCAGATGGCAACGGAAGAGGGCTTTGAGGAAGAAGGTGCTCCCGAGGAATTCACACCCGGAATAGATATGAACCAGCTTACTCAGCTCACGGAAGATCAGGGCATGCTTGGTTCTTTTCCTGACCCTCAATTTGACATGGAAGCAATGCAGGCTGAGATCGATCTTAAGCTCCAGCAGGCGCAGGAGCAGGCTGATATGATCATAGAAAATGCCAATGCACAGGCTGAAAATATCAGAAATCAGGCTATTGAAGAGGGACGAACAGAAGGCTTTAACGCCGGTTATAATGAGGGCGTTGCCGAAGCGGAAGCCATTAAACAGGAGGCTGAAGCGCACAAACAGGAGCTTGATAAAGAGTATCAGCAGCTCGTAGATGAGATAGAACCCGAGATGGTTGATGTTCTTACGCAGATATATGAGCACGTATTTGATATCGACCTTAGAGAAGATAAGGGTATTATCTTACATCTTTTGAAGAGTACTCTCGGTCGAATTGAGCCCGGAAATGACCTTATCGTTCATGTTTCATCCGATGACTATGACGAGATAATGGATCATAAGGAAACTCTGGATGCGTGCATAACTTCACCGAATACCACGATGGAGATCATTGAAGATCCGCTTCTTAAAGAGAACGAGTGCATGATCGAGTCTGACAGTGGTGTATTCGACTGCAGTCTCGGCGTAGAGCTTAAAGAGATTTCAAGGAAGCTGAAGCTTCTTTCTTTTGACAGAAAAAAGAGATAGTAAATTTGAAGAAAAAAGAAGGAACTGCCTATGCTTACATCGTCTATTGATTTTTCAAAATATAAAAAGATGCAGACCGCGCCTTTTTATCGCATGAGAGGCAAGGTCGTCAATGTTATCGGCCTTACCATTGAATCTGCGGGTCCCGATGCTAAGCTTGGTGACATCTGTCTTATTTATCCTAAGAAAAAAGACAATGAGTCTGCGACTGAACATGTCGAAAGACCTGCAATGGCTGAGGTTGTTGGATTTAAAGACAATCATGTTCAGCTTATGCCTTATGAAAATACCAGCGGAATCGGTAACGGAAGTATTGTAGAGAATACCGATTCGCCGCTTCGCGTTAACGTTGGAGAGGGGCTACTGGGAAAGACTCTCGACGGACTCGGAAGGATTGACGGAACGAGCTTTGGAAAAGGTACTATGCTCGAAGGCGGAGTTGCCTATTCTGTTGAAAATCAGCCGCCGGATCCAATGACAAGAGACCCGATATCGGATGTGCTTTCACTCGGAGTTAAGGCTGTTGACGGACTGCTCACAGTCGGAAAAGGCCAACGTATCGGAATATTTGCAGGTTCAGGTGTCGGAAAGAGTACACTCCTTGGCATGTTTGCAAGAAATACTCAGGCCGATATTAATGTTATCGCACTTATCGGAGAGCGTGGAAGGGAAGTTCGAGAGTTTATCGAACGAGACCTTGGTGAAGAAGGTATGAAGAGATCCATCGTTGTTTGTGCAACCAGCGATAAACCTGCGCTTGAGAGACTTAAAGCTGCCAAGACGGCTACTTCTATAGCCGAATATTTCAGAGATAAGGGTAAAGACGTTCTTCTTATGATGGATTCGCTTACCCGTTTTTCCATGGCACAGAGAGAAATAGGACTTGCCAGCGGAGAACCTCCTGTTTCGAGAGGATATCCGCCCAGTGTTTACGCAGAGATGCCCAAGCTCCTTGAGAGAGCCGGCAGATCAAGAAAAGGATCCATAACAGGTCTTTATACCGTTCTTGTAGACGGTGATGACATGAATGAACCCATTACCGATACTGCCAGAGGTATCTTGGACGGACATATCGTTCTTAACAGAAAGCTTGCGCAAAAGAATCACTATCCTGCGATAGATGTTCTTGCGAGCATTTCCAGATGTATGTCGGCAATAGCCGATCCCGAGCATAAAAAAGCCGCGGGAAAGCTTAAAAACGTTCTTGCCACATACAATGACGCCGAGGATCTTATCAATATCGGCGCTTATAGAGCAGGTGCCAATAAGAATATCGATTATGCCGTATCCAAGATAGAACGTGTTAATGAGTTTCTTATGCAGGAAACGGATGAGAAATTCTCTTTTGAACAGATCAGAGAGATGCTCTTAAACATTTTTGCCGATTGATTTTTATAAGTGGTAGTGTATGGCGAGATTTGTCTATAGAATGCAAAGTGTCCTGAATATCAAGCAAAAGACCGAAGGACAGATAAAAATGGAATTTGCCGCTGCCCAGGCCGAGCTTAACAGGCAGTATGATATTTTGGATGAATATATAAACAGAAAAGAGAATTATCTTATCGAAGCCGAGAAGCTTCGAAACGAAGAGACTCTTCCGCTTCAGGATATTCTCGACAATCAGTATGCGACTGCGCAGATGGACGTTATGATCGCTTCGCAGTACAAGATTGTTCAGGAACATGAGGCAGAAGTGGAAAAGGTTCGTGTCAGGCTCACAAGGGCCATCCAAGAAAGAAAGATGCAGGAAACCTTGAGGGAAAGAGCCTACGCCGAATATCTTGAAGAAGAAAAACAGGAAGAAGCCAAGGAAAACGACCAGAGAAGCAGTTTTACTTACGGACAGAGACAACAGGAGAATAACTGATCATGGCAGATACCAATTTAACAATGCCGCCGTTTGACGATCCCAAGGCGGCAAAAGCCAAGCTTAAGGCTGATAAAAAAGAATACAGAAAACAGCTTCGCGAACAGAGAAAAGAACAGAGGGTAAAAGAAAAAGAGTTTGCCGACAGAGCAGCCGATCTTAGCGGGGATGACGCCGGCGGACTTGCCACTTTGGTCATCACTTTTCTTATCGTTCTTATTTGGCTTGCCATTATGTGCCTTTTGATCAAACTGAACGTTGGTAATTTCGGTTCCGATATTTTGGCTCCGATCATTAAAGATGTTCCTTATCTTAATCTTATCCTTCCGGATGAAGTATTGGATAAGGATGACGACGTTGCGGTAGTTTCACTTCCGGATAGTGCCAATGTTGACATTTCCGTAGAAGATGCCGATTCTATCACAACTCTGGAACAGGCAAATGCTTATATTAAGAGGCTTGAGAAGGCTCTTCAGGATGAAATGGAGCAAAACAGCGCGTATGCTTCCGAAATAGACAGACTTAAAACCGAAGTGGCAAGGCTTGAACCTTTTGAACAACAGCAAAAAGCATTTTATGAACAGCGTAAACAGTTTTACGAGGAAATGGTTAACGGTGAGAACGCACCGTCTACAGAAACATATACACAGTGGTATGAGACTATAAATCCCGAGGATGCCGAGCGAATTTATAAAGAGATTAAAGAAGGTGACCTCGATGAAGCTGCCATTAAGGCTTTTGCCACAACATATTCGGGCATGAAGGCTAAACAGGCTGCCAAGATCTTTGATGAGATGGTAGCAGAGAATCAGATTCAGCTTGTAGCTCGTATTTTGGCTCAGATGAGCGTTGAGAACAGAGGAGACATCCTTGCTCAGATGGAAAAGCCGAATGCAGCCAAGCTTACACAGCTTCTTGAGCCCGGTGCACTTGAGAAAAAATCCACACAGGTTACGGGATAAAATATCTAAAAAAGTTTGATTTTTCTCTAAAGTTTGGATTAAATACTCCGATATACAAACTGAAAGTGTATAACTATGTTTATGCACAAAAGTTAATATCGGAAGGAGGACATTTAATGAGCAGTGCAGCAAACGCCGTTAACAGCGTAATGCCGATCATGGCACAGAGCACTGCAGCTGCAAATGTTTCCGCTTTATCCGAACTTAGACAGACTGCATCCAAGGTAGGCGCAAGTTTTGATAACATCTTGGGAAAGGTTTCCGAGACTGTTATGAACACCAAAGCAAACGACAACGGAAATAACCTTGGTAAGATGCAGCAGGATACAAAGGATGTATCCGCTCAGTCTAAAGAAAACAATTCTTTCCTTGAGCAGACCAAGACGGTCTCCGGTGAGAATGAAAACAAACTTAGCGATGACACAAACGTAACAGAGGAAACAGCACAGATCGTTAAGGATGCGGATAACGGAGCACAAGGCAAGGAGGCTTCAAAAGAGCTGCAGGAAGCTATCAATGAAGAAGGCAATAAGCTTATCTCCGAGATAGCACAAAAACTTGAAATGTCTGAAGAAGATATCATAAACGCTATGCAGGTGCTTGGACTTACAGCAGCGGATCTGCTTATTCCAAACAATTTACAGCAAGTCGTTTTGGCATCAACTTCTAATGACACAGCCCTTGATCTTATCACAGACTCAGACCTATATGCATCATTGCAGGACCTCATAGAGGATGCGGATAGTATGGGAAGCGAACTTATGAAGGAGTTCGACTTAACTGAGGAAGAATTTCAAGAGGCTATAGGCATTACTCATGAGGAATTTTCTGAAAAACTTAAGGGTGAAGGCAAAAAGGATCCCGAAGCTTTGGCAGTTCCCGTCATGGAAGATGAACCTGAAGAAAACAATGAAGTTTTAATTAGGAACAAGACAAAAGAAACTGTTAAAGTGACTTACGAAGAAGATGTGGATCATGACTTTAAACCCATCGAAATTTCCCATGAAACAGACCAAAATAATAACAGCAGCCTGAATAAGCAGGCAAATCCGGAGACTTTCTTCAATAACTTTATTAAGAACGTCACGGACACGATAACAAACGAATTTGATGTAATGAACACGGAAGTGTTTGAGCAGAGAGCTCAGATGGAAAACGTGATCAGACAGATTACAGAGAAGATCACTGTAACAGCCAAGGAAGACGTTACATCAATGGAACTTTCACTTCATCCCGCAAGTCTTGGTAACGTAAGTGTACATCTTACAAGCACTAAAGACGGAATCGTTGCTAAGTTTGCAGCTCAGAACGAGATCGTAAAGGAAGCGGTCGAGAGTCAGCTGGTAATGCTTCAGCAAAAGTTTGAAGAGAAAGGCATCAAGGTTACAAGCGTAGAAGTTACGATAGCAAGCCACGGATTTGAGCAGAACCTCGACGGAGGCAATCAGAAGGAAGCTCAGGGAGAGGATCCCAAGAATAAAAAGAGCCTTCGCAGGATCAACCTTTCGGAGATAAAGGATATCGACGAAAGCCTCGAGGAAGAAGAAAAGCTTCAAGCTCAGATGATGGCAATGAACGGAAATACCGTAGATTTCAGTGCATAAGCAACAGCTTATAGAAAGAGGGTATTATGGCAGATAACAATATTAATCCTGTAAGCGCCGTTATCAAGGATGGTAAGATCGATAATCTCGATACAAAAAAAGCGTCAAAGGATATGAACACAGCTGCAGGCTACGACAAAGATTCTTTTCTTAAGATTCTTGTAGCTCAGATGAAATATCAGGATCCCATGGAGCCTACATCCAATACCGAGTATATTTCACAGTATGCGACATTTACTCAGGTTGAGCAGCTTTCTAATATGGCTAATGCCATGAGCATGTCCAGAGCATCTGAAATGGTTGGTAAGACCGTTACCATTAAGCAGGTAAATGCAGAAACAGGTAAGACATCCGAGATACAGGGTGTTGTCGATATGGTTACTTACAGCGGAAACAAGGCATATCTTACCATCAACGGCAACAATTACAGTATTGATGATGTTACCGAGGTACTTAACAGCGATTATGTTAAGCAGACACAGATTGTTGAAGACCTTCAGAAGAACATTGACGGGCTTCCCAGAACTCTCGATCTTATCAGCCTTGGTGAGCATGGTGAGAAGATCCTTACAATGTATGATTATTACAATAATCTCGATGACAAGACCAAAAACCTTATCGATAAGGATTATGTAACCGCACTTACTCAGTATAAGAAGAGAGTTGATGAGCTCAACGATGCTCTCGGTGAGTTTGAAAAAGCAATCGAGAATCTTCCCAAGAACGAAGAAGATGTCACACTCGAAGATCACGGCGAAAAGGTTGATGAGCTTTACAAATACTATATGGCACTTGATTCTGCTACCAAGCAGGTTGTTGAAGACGATTACAAGACAGCACTTCAGCAATATGTCGATAAGATCGACGAACTTAGAGGCGACACACACAGGGTTGTTTCAAAACAGTAACCGATAAAATTAGCGGAGGAATAAATCATGATGATGGATAATCGTCAGTTCTTATCCATTGGGCAGGTACAAGACCAGTATTTAACCGGTAACTTGCCCAAGGATGATAAGAATAAACAAAATATTCCCGCAGGTGAAAATTCTTTTGCATCTGTTCTAAATAAAGTTAAGGAATCTGCCGATAAAAGTTATAGTACGGAGGACCTTAAGTTTTCTAAGCATGCCGTGAACAGACTTAACGACAGAAACATCGAGCTTTCCAAGGAGCAGATGCAGAGACTTAACCAGGGCAAGATAGAAGCCGGAGAAAAAGGCATCAAGGAATCACTTATTCTGGTTGATGAGCTTGCGTTTATAGTAAATGTTCCGAATAACACGGTAGTGACAGCAATGGATCAGACCGAAAACAAGAACAACGTATTTACAAACATAGACGGTGCAGTGATAGTATAATGGATTGGACCGAAGCGGTAATGAGCCCGAAGTGCCTTGCCGTCAGGAAATCTAAGCTTCCCGACCGACAGAAGGAAGCATCTTAAAAAATCACAAAGCATCCGTCCAAAATCCAATTTAATAACTTTTTTATTTATTTATGATGGAGGACTTTGCCTTATGATGAGATCTTTGTATTCCGGTGTAGCAGGACTTAAGACCCACCAGACAAAAATGGACGTTATTGGTAACAATATCGCCAACGTTAACACAACATCTTTCAAATCTCAGTCAATCACATTCTCTGATCTTATGTATCAGACAACACAGACAGCTTCAGGCGCAACTGAGACTAAGGGTGGTGTAAACGCTCGTCAGATCGGTCTTGGTGCTAAATCCGGAGCGATCAACACAGCAATTACATCGCAGGGAGCAACTCAGACAACAAATAACCCCTTTGATATTATGATCACAGGAGAGTCATTCTTTGTTGTTAATAACGGAACTCAGAACCTTTACACAAGAGACGGTTCTTTCTACGTAGACGGTGCAGGTAACCTTGCAATGCAGTCTAACGGATATCTTGTTCAGGGATGGGCAGCAAAAGAGGATCGTGAGACAGGTGAGATCACAATCAACAAAGGAACTCTCACAGGTCTTCAGATCATGAGTGCAGCTAACTACACATATGCACCTGCTTCTACAACAGCCGGACTTGTAAGCGGAAATATCGATGCCAGAGATAAGAACGTACAGTCTGACGACGGAAAGACAATCACTCTTGAGTTTTATGATAACAAGGGCTACCTCTACACAGGTAAGTTCGTACTTAAGGATACAAAGCCTGAGGACGAGCACATGTATGCTCTTACACTTACAGATATTATTGACTCTAACGGAAAGTCAATTAACGAAAACGAGAATATGTATGATCTTATGAGCCAGATTACTTTCGGTAACACAGAAGCTTCTTCAAGATCATCAAAGCCCAGCAAGACTGAGCCCAATTACAGCATCGTTGCAGGAACGGATTCTGCACACGTTGTTATAAATAAAGCAGACGGTGATGTTAAGTTTGATAACGTTCCCGCTACAGGAAACCTTAAAAATCTTATGTCAGCTGAATCTGCAGGTAATTCACCTTATGCAAACCTTTTATCAAATGCATACGGTTTATCTGATGATGCAGTAAAGGCACAGCTCGGAGATGGTTGGGAGACAGCTCAGTACACAATCGATTCAAGCGGAGAGCTTACAATCAGAAGTGAAGTTTCTGATTTCCCGAGCCCTGATTCATCCGATTCTTATGTAGGCTTTAACACAACCAAGTTTGCCAATATTGATTTCAGAACTCCCAATGAGACTGTTAAGTATTATACACAGGTTGACGGAAATGTAGCTTATAAGGTTCCTACAGGAACTCCCAATGAGGCAAAGGATCTTACTGCAGATCTTCTTTCAGATGTGTTTGGAATAAATCAGACTTATGATGAAAATTACAGATATGAGATGTCTGCAAACGGAAAACTCAGCATCTTTAGAAAGACTCCCGGCATTACAGGTACTAACGATGCGCTTCCGGTATCAAATATAGAAAGCCAGATTGAAGGGTTCCAGCCTTCAAGCGGAACAGGTGATTCTTTGGCACAGGTTCTTGCTGACTACAAAACTACACACGGCGGAAGTCTTGATGGCCTTAAATATACTTTTGATAGTGGTAAGCTTACATTAAAGGAAACAACAACTACAACTACAGACCTTACAGAAACGTTCAACAATGATCTTTCCCCATTCGTACAGGGAATTAATGACCTTGCTACAGCTCTCTCAATAGATTGGGCTGTCGGAGCTTCATACGCAGATATTACCGGATTTATGACTACCGCTGATACTTCATCAGATGCTTATGCTGCTGCACAGGCAATTGTTAATCTTATTGACGTAAACGCTAATCTTATTGGAATCGCGGACAAATCAGCATTTAATATCGTTATAGCTGATATTACAGGTACAACCGGATTTAATGTTGATTATTCAACAACAAGCACAGATACACATGATTATCCTTCAGCAGGCGTAACTTTTGAGAATAAGGCAGTTGTAAGTGCATCACCTGATACAGCAACATTTACAACAAAGACTCCTGCATATGTATATACCAGTGTAGATACATTCGGAAAATCATACTTCGTTCCTGAAGATAAGCTTGAGAAAACAGTAACTAAGGATACAGCTTCAGATAACATGAATGCTGACTTTATCAGCAATGTATTCGGAATTGACGTATCTACTCTTACCGACGGAACAGAGTATACATTATCAATCGATAAGAAGACTGGCGGAATCAAGATTTCTCATTATCAGAACGGAACACCCAATCCTCTTGTAGGAGAGTACTCAGGACAGGGAATGTTCGAGTCAACAGGTGACGGAAAGTTCAGATATAAGACAAGTAAGGCTTATGTAGATGTTCCTACAACAGGAAATATCTCAGACCTTCTTGAGAAAGCAAGTTCAACTGATGATGCTGCAGGAAAGTACGCAGGTGTTCTTAGCAAAGTATATGGAATCACAGATGACATGGCAAGAGCTTACGGTACAGACGGAACGTATACAATTGACAATACACCCGGTTCTGCAACATATGGTCAGATTACACTTACAACAGGTAAGCACACAGTTCAGCTTAAGTTTAACGCTGATGACGGATCAATCCTTTCAGCCGACAACGACAAGAATGCCAAGATCAACATGACATTCGGACAGGGTTATCCCGGACTTGAGGCTTTCGGTTTCCAGGCATCACCTAACAACGCAGCTGAGCAGGAGAGAGCATATACAATCTCCTTTGACTTTACAACACTTACAAACTACAACACTAACGGATCATCAACAATCACAGCTACAAAGGGTGATCTTTCATCACTTAACACAGGACGTGCCGTTGGTGAGATGAACGGTGTATCTGTAGGAACAGACGGACGTATCTTCGCTAACTATTCAAACGGCCAGACTAAGCTTCTCGGACAGATTGCATCTGCAGAGTTTGCCAATGCATCAGGTCTTTCTAAGGAAGGTGATAACCTCTATGCTTCTACTCTTAACTCAGGAGAAGCAACAATCCAGGATATCACAACAGACGGTGGCTACATGAATACCGGCGTACTCGAGATGTCAAACGTAGATCTTTCACAGCAGTTTACAGAAATGATCACTACACAGCGTGGATTCCAGGCTAACAGCCGTATCATTACTGTATCTGACACACTTCTTGAGGAACTTACAAACCTTAAGAGATAATAGTTAAAAATCATAGGCAAAGTTATAGAAACCCTACTTTTCTGTCGGAAGTAGGGTTTCTTTTTGAATTAATGCTGTACTATACCAAAAAATGTGTTACAATAAATATAATACCACAATATGTAGTACTATGTCTTTTTATAAGTAACCGTTAATTAGTTACGAAATAGCATAGATACACAATAAAATTTCATAAAACAAGTGTAAAAATGAAATTTTTATTCAAAACACGCTTGCATGTAAACGTAAATACGAGATTTTGAAGGCGAAAAGTGGTAAAATATTAGTATCTGGAAATAAAATTTCAATTTTCATTCAATAATTTCATTCAAAAATGAAATTTTATTGCGAAAGGCGCTATGAATTCAGGTATCATCGAGCTTACCAAACTTGATACAAGGAAGATACTTATCAATCCGGCGGCCATAGAAAGCGTTGAGGCCAATCCGGATACTGTGATCATTCTTACGACCGGACGCAAGCTTCTTGTAAAAGAGAAGCTTGAAGAAATATACACTAAGATTAACGGTGGACTTTAAATTTTTTTCAGATGAGGGGTAAATGCTGTGGATATTGCGTCAATTATCGGTGTAGCAATGGGTATTATTCTGATGCTTCTGGGTATTATCACATCCGGTGGTATTCAGACCGTAGGAAACTTTTTGGATGTACCGTCTGCTCTTATCACTATCGGTGGATCTAACATGGCGGTTCTTGCGTCAAGAAGTATTCCGGAATATGTTGGGGCTTTAAAAAGTTATACAATGATCTTTAAGGTGGCTGCTAATGATACCAAGGGTGTTATCAAGCAGATCATCGATCTTTCAAATACAGCCAGAAAAGAAGGTTTGCTTGCTCTGGAAGAAGCTGCGGGCGCACTTGACGATCCTTTTATGAAAAAGGGCGTTATGCTTATCGTTGACGGTACCGAGCCTGAGCTTGTTAAGAGCATTCTTGAGGCTGAGATTGATTCCATGGCCGACAGGCACAAATCCAATTATTCTGTTTTTGAAGATATCGCAGCTCAGGGTCCTGCTTGGGGTATGATCGGTACCCTTATCGGACTTGTTAACATGCTTAATGATATGAGTGATGCGTCCAAGATCGGTCCTTCCATGGCGGTTGCTCTTATCACTACTTTGTATGGATCTATCGTAGCGAACTGGTTCTGTTTCCCTGCTGCGGGTAAATTGAAGGCAAGAAGTAATGCCGAATATATGGCTAAGAGTATTGTTATCGAGGGTCTCCTTTCCATTCAGGCAGGAGAGAACCCACGTGTTACCGAAGAGAAGCTTAAATCATTCCTTTCACCTGCCGACAGAGCGGCTTATGAAGCTGATAACGGCGGCGGTGCTACTGAGGGAGGCGCAGAGTAATGGCAAAAAAAGCAGAAGAAGTAAAACCCGGCGCACCGGCCTGGACCGCGACGTTTGGCGATCTTATGAACCTTCTTTTGTGCTTCTTCGTTTTGCTTTTCTCCATGTCAACTATGGACGCTGCAAAATTTGAAGAAGTTGCCGCTTCGTTTAGTTCTGCTTTTGGTATTTTTTCAGGCGGAGAGATGGCAATAGGTCAGGGTGCACTTATAGGAGACGGTGTTTCGCAGTTAACCGAACTTTCAAGCTATATTACTTCTATGGGACTTGCACAGAGCGGTGACGATTCCGATTCGGAAGAAGCTGCCGTTGGCGACATGGAACAAGCGGAGCTTTTGGAGGCTGCGGAAGAAGAACAGCTGGAGGCATCTCAGGAACTTGCGGAACAGATCGAGAAGGCTCTTGAAGAAGAACAGATTCAAAATGATGTAGATCTTAATTATACAAGCCAGTATGTACAGCTTACGATCCAGGGTTCGATTCTTTTCGATTCAGGTAAGACATATCTTAAGGAAGATGCAATTCCCGTTATCGATAAACTCGGACAGGTTCTTGAAACATATGCGGGCGGTACGATTGAGATCGAAGGTCATACAGACAATGTTCCGATGACTTCCGGAGGCAAATATTCCAATAATGATGAACTTAGTTCCGGAAGAGCGCTTTCGGTATTTTACTACCTTGTAGAAAATACGAATCTCGATCCGGCCAATCTGATACATACGGGGCGCGGCGAATACAGTCCGATAGCCGATAACTCGACGGATGAGGGACGTGCTCGCAACAGAAGAGTAGAGATAAAGATTTATAATCCACTTAGTTCTTCATATTAACAAAGAGGGGGATCAATCCTATATGAAAAAGAATCTATTATCGATAATCATCTTGGCACTACTGGTTGTAAACATTGCTATGACAGGCTTCATGCTTCTTTCGGTGATGACAACCAATTCGCAGACAGCTAAGCTTGTTTCCGATATTGCCGCAGCTCTTGAGCTTGAAGCCAGCGGCGGAGCAGGCGGTGGTTTTTCACCTGATAATACGGGAGTCGTTGAGGTTTCAAATATCGCGACATTCGGATTTACAGGCCAGGATAAGCTTACAATCAACCTTAAGCCCGGTGCTGACAGCAAGTCACACTATATGGTTGTTGAAGTTGTATTTTCAATGAATACCGCAAGTCCTGATTACGCAACCTATGGTTCAAGTGAATCGCTTGCGGGAACAAGAGATCTTGTAAAATCTCAGATAACCAACGTTCTTTCCAAGTATACGATGGAAGAGCTTCAGGCTGATACAGAGGCGGCCAGAGCTGAGATCCTTGAGGGAGTTCAGACACTTTACGGTTCAGCATTTATATATGATGTAACCTTTAGCAGTATTTTGTATAACTAATTATCATCTGATTTGCTTATGTTTAGTGTAATTCAGAGGAAGGAGAACCAATTTGAGTGAAGTACTGTCACAAAATGAAATAGATGGTCTGTTGGCAGCACTTAACAGCGGTGAACTTGATGTAGATCAAATGCAGGCGGCGGACGAGAAGAAAGTCAAGGATTACGACTTTAAACGACCTGCCAAGTTCTCTAAGGAACACCTCAGAACGCTTGAGATGATCTACGAACATTACGGAAGATTATTATCCACCACATTGCCGTTATATCTTCGAAAAAATGTTGTGGTTACGGTAGCCAATTCCGAGACTGTTACATATTCGGAATTCAGCAACGCCCTTTCCAATCCTGTAATCCTTGGAGTTATAAGTTTTCTTCCTTTACAGGGAAACATTATTTTGGAGTTGCAGGCAAATATAGGTTTTTCTTTTATCGACAGAATGCTTGGAGGTAGCGGAGGAACCTTGGATAGGCCCCGTCCGTTCACCGATATTGAGATGCCGCTTATTGAGAAGCTTGTTACTATCTGCATGCAACTTATGGTTGAGCCATGGCAGAACGTTGTAGCGATCAACCCCGTTATGGAGAGGATTGAGACCAATCCGCAGTTTGCACAGGTCATATCGCCCACGGACATGATCGCGATCGTAACGCTCAACATCAAGATCGGAGAGACAGAAGGACTTATGAATGTATGTCTTCCGTATTTCACACTTGAGAGTGTAATGGACAAGCTCAATACCAAGTTCTGGTTTTCAACAATGCAGAAGAACACCGATGAGAGCTTTGACGAATATATCGAGGCAATGGTCAAACACGTTGATGTGCCTGTTAAAGCGGTTCTCGGAAGGTGTAATGTCTCGGTCAATGATTTTGTTCATCTTCAGGCCGGAGATATCATAAGACTTGATAACAGAGTTAATACGGATATGCAGGTATATGTTGGTAATCTGTATAAATTTACCGCATTACCGGGTACGACAAAAGATAAATACGCCGTCAGGATCACGTCGGTCGTAAGAGAGGAGGAAGAGTAGGAGCATGGATGGAATGTTATCTCAAGATGAAATAAATGCTTTATTGTCCGGTATGGATACATCAGCCGGTGGGGATGCTCCCGCTGCAGATGCCGCCGATGGCGCAGCACCTGAACCTGCAGCTCCTGCAGCTACGGTAGGAGGTGGAGATATAGACGAATCGCTTCTTACCGATTCAGAGAAGGATGCGATTGGTGAAGTTGCCAACATAAGCATGGGTTCGTCTGCAACAACACTTTACTCTCTCGTCAATCAGAAGGTTAATATTACAACCCCTCAGGTTGAACTGGCTAATTGGGAGAATGTAATAAACAATTATGAGAGGCCTTGTGTATTCATTCAGATCAAATATACACAGGGACTTGACGGAACCAACATCCTCATTCTTAAAGAGCATGATGTTATGGTCATCACAGACCTGATGATGGGAGGAGACGGTACCAATATTGAAGGTGAGATCGGAGAATTGCAGCTTTCAGCTATCTCTGAAGCAATGAACCAGATGATGGGTGCTGCTGCCACATCACTTTCAACCATGATCAATTCAAAGGTTGATATCAGCCCTCCGTCTGCGACAGTACTTGATATGATCAATGACGATCCTTCCGATATCGCTGATTTTCTTACAGGTACTTTTGTGAAAATTTCCTTTAAGATGCAAGTCGGTGAACTCGTTGATTCCACACTTATGCAGTTATATCCCGTGGAATTTGCAAAAGAGTTAAAAGACACAGTTATCACTGCAGAGAATAAGACTTCCGGTGAGCAGAATGCCGAAGCTGAAGCAGCTCCTGCACCTGCACCGACTCCTGCACCCGCTACGGCACCTGCGCCTATGCCTGCTCCCGATGCTTCGGCTATGGGCGCTCAGCCTATGCCTCAGATGGGAATGCCTCAGATGCAGATGGCAATGCCGCAGATGCAGATGGCACCTCAGATGATGAATATGAATATACAGCCTGCTCAGTTCCAGACGTTTGCAGGCGGTACAACCATCATGGCGGGCGGCGAGAATATCGGTATCATCAAGGATGTACCTCTCGAAGTTACGGTTGAACTCGGAAGAACGGCAAAGCCTATTTCCGATATCCTTGATTTTGCTCCGGGTACCATCATTGAGCTTGATAAAGTGGCCGGTGAACCCGTGGATGTTCTTGTAAACGGTAAGTTTGTTGCCAAAGGCGAGGTAGTAGTTATCGAAGAAAGCTTTGGTGTCAGGGTTACAGAGATAGTTCAGTAATTTAGTTAATATACAATTCGGAGAAAGCGGTATGTCCGGTGATTCATACTTACAATTTATAGTGATACTCATTATATTTGTCGGAATCTTGGCACTTACCTATTATGTCACCAAGTGGATGGCAGGGTATCAGAAGACCAAGAGTATTGGCTGCAATATTGAAGTTATAGAGACTTCAAGAATATCAGCGACCAAATATGTTCAGATCGTCAGAATAGGCGACAAATATATGGCCATCGGAGTCGGTAAAGACGAGATTACCGCTTTGTGCGAGGTTTCCAAGGATTCTCTTTTGATAAAAGAGGAACCGGAAAACAATATGAGTTTTAAAGAAATTCTTGAAAAAATAAAAGGCGAGATTAAGAAGTAATATGAAAATGAAGTGGGGAGACATTAAAAAGAATAAATATGTTATGGCACAAATTAAGAAGTGCCTTCTTTGTGTCACTCTGACAGCGCTTTTGTCTTGTTTTCTTGGATTTGCGATTCCTTCCACCGTTCATGCTACGGAAAATGTTGTGGACAGCACAACACCCACAGATCCAACCAGAGACAGAGACTCTAATCTTACGGGTTCGCAAGATGAGAGGACCAATATTACGGACCCGGGAAGTTCGGAAGATCCCGATGATCTTAAGAAACTTAATATTGCCAACACCGTTACGGTAACTTACGACAACGGAAACGGCTCTCTGAATGGCGCCTTGAGGATACTTATTACTCTGACGCTGATTTCGCTTGCGCCGACACTTCTTGTAATGATGACTTCTTTTACAAGAATCGTCATTGCGCTTCATTTTACGAGAACCGCGATAGGTACCCAGACATCTCCGCCCAATATCGTGATGATAGGTATAGCTCTTTTCATGACTCTTTTCATCATGCAACCGACTCTTACCGAAGTCTATAATGATGCGGTCATTCCTTTTGAGAACGGACAGATGGATCAAAAAGAGTTTATCGATACCGCAATGGGACCGTTTAGACAGTTTATGTACGGCCAGACGCAGACTAAGGACGTTAGGCTCTTTATGGAAATTGACCATATAGAGTGGGACGGAGAGCTTGAGAGCATTCCGAACGTCGTTCTTATTCCGAGTTTTATTGTAAGTGAGCTCAGAACAGCCTTTATTATCGGCTTTCTGATATATGTACCGTTTATTGTTATCGATATGGTCGTGGCTTCGGTGCTTATGAGTATGGGTATGATGATGCTACCGCCTACCACGATCTCGATGCCGTTTAAGATACTTCTTTTTGTTCTTGCGGACGGATGGAGCCTTATTATCGGTAACCTAGTTAAGTCGTTTTATTAGTTACTTTAGTTTGGAAAGGAGGAGATATATATGATCACAATGTCCGATATCAATACAATCGTTAACGGAGCGCTTTTTCTTGTTATCAAGATGTCTCTTCCGGTACTTTTAACTTCGATGATAATCGGTCTTGTAATTTCTATATTCCAGACCGTTACTTCTATTCAGGAGCAGACACTTACCTTTGTGCCTAAGGTAATCGGCGTGTTTGTAATGATCATGCTTATTGGTAACTGGATGCTCACAGAGCTTTCGGGATATATTACGCAGCTTTGGTCCGATTTTTCGCAGTATGTTCGCTAGATAGTGGGATAAACAGATGATCGATTATTCTTTTAGCTACGGCGACCTTGAAGTATTTCTTTTGATACTTGCAAGGATTACAAGTTTTATATTTGTTTGTCCGTTTTTTGGAGGAAGGCAGACACCGAATCTTGTAAAGGTTGGTTTCGGGATCATGCTTTCCGTGCTTGTTTACGGAGCGGTGCCTTTTTATCCGCCCAATTACAACACGATCATCGGATACACGGTTATTGTGTTAAAAGAGGTTATTACAGGCTTCCTTGTCGGTTACGCCGTTCAGTTATGCGAGATGATAGTTAATTTCGCCGGTCAGATTGTTGATATGCAGATAGGTCTTTCAATGGTCAATCTTTTTGATCCCGCTACCAATCAGCAGGTGACCATAACGGGCTCCTTGTATTCACAGGTGCTTACGGTAGCTCTTTTGTTATCCGGGATGTACAGATTTATCTTAAGCGCACTTGTTGATACTTTTACACTGATCCCGATAAACGGTGCGGTTATTCACGCTGACAGAATGCTTGATTCGGTTGTATTGTTCCTTAGGGACTACATTGTTATCGGATTTAGAATAGCTCTCCCAATATTTATTATTACGTTTATTACCAATGTAATCTTGGGAGTTCTTGCTAAGGTTTCACCTCAGATGAACATGTTCTCTGTAGGCATTCAGATCAAGATTGTCATCGGACTTATGGTTATGTTCATAACGGTTTCGATGCTTGGCGATGCTTCCAATTTCATTTTTATACACATGAAGGAGCTGATGCATAACTTTGTTTACAGTATGCAAAGCGGATGATAATTTGTTATACGAACCGCTGTTAATTGCATATGATCTGCAGTTTTTTGCAGAGGACGCCAACGGTGCCGAAAAGACCGAGGAGCCTACTGCCAAAAAGCTTGATGATGCAAGAAAAGAAGGTCAGGTTGCAAAGAGCCAGGAAGTTGCGACTGCCTTTAGTTTGCTTGCACTTTTTATTATTTTAAGGCTCTTTTATGCGACAATGGGTGCCAATTTCCACAAGATGTTCGAAAGGGTATACAACGATATTCCCAATGTTGCAAGGACATATGACGGATACCTTCCGGTTGCGACACTTGGTGCGATCGTTAAGAATGCAATGTTGCAGCTGCTTATTCTTTGTGCGCCGTTCTTTGGCGTAGGATTTTTGGTCGCATTTATCTGCGATTACGTTCAGGTTGGATATAAGCCGACTTCAAAACCGTTACAGCCTAAGCTTTCCAAGCTTAATCCCGTTTCGGGACTTAAGAAGATCTTTTCCGCAAGAAAGCTTTTCGAGCTGGCAAAGTCATTACTTAAGCTTGCGCTTATGGCTATTGTCATTTATACGTTTTTTAAAGCAAGGACGGAATCGCTGTTTCTTTTGTATGACATCCCTTTAAAGAGCGCGATCGGACTGATGGGTAATCTTATATTTGACCTGGGCACGAGGATTGCTGTCGCATATATGGTCATAGCTTTTGCGGATCTGATCTATCAGAAGCGTAAGTTCAGGAAAGACATGATGATGACCAAACAGGAAGTAAAGGATGAGTTCAAGAATTCGGAAGGAAGTCCCGAGGTTAAGTCTGCGCAGAAGAGAAGGATGATGGAAGCATCCAGAAGGCGTATGATGCAGTCGATTCCGCAGGCCGATGTTGTCATCACGAACCCGACGCATTACGCCGTTGCGATCAAATACGATGCGGAAGAAGCCGATGCTCCTATTGTTGTCGCAAAGGGTGCGGATTATGTTGCCCAGAAGATAAAAGAGCTTGCTAAGGACAATGACGTTGAGATTGTTGAAAATAAGCCGCTTGCGCGTATGCTATATGCAAATGTGGAAGTCGGAGAGATGGTTCCGCCGGAGCTGTATAAGGCGGTTGCCGAGGTTCTTGCTTATGTATATCACTTGAAGGGCAAGATCTGATATTGTTTTTGTTTGGTTTTTAATACTGACAGGGAAAGGAGGAAATGGCATGGATACAAAGAAAATAATGAACCGTGTTTATGATTACGGCCTTGCGCTTTATATCGTTGCGGCTGTAGTAATGCTTATCATTCCTCTTCCCGATTGGTTTTTGGATATTTTGCTTGCGTTTGATATGTCGATTTCCTTCGTGATCATGTTCACGGCAATGTTTGCGCAGGACGTACTCGATATGTCATTCTTCCCTACGATACTTCTTTTTACGACCATATTCAGGATCGCGCTTAACGTATCGTCTACAAGACTTATTCTTACGCAGGGAAGCGCGGGACAGGTTATTGAAGTATTCGGTTCCTTCGTTGGTGGAGGCGACCTTATCGTAGGTGCGATCATCTACATAATCCTTATTATCGTTCAGCTTATGGTCATCAACAAAGGTTCCGAGCGTGTAGCTGAAGTATCTGCTCGTTTCACATTGGATGCTATGCCCGGTAAACAGATGGCTATCGACGCCGACCTAAATACCGGCGCGATATCGGATGAAGAAGCTAAACAAAGAAGACAGAAGATCCAGGACGAGGCAAGCTTCTTCGGAGCTATGGACGGTGCTACCAAGTACGTTAAGGGAGATGCTACCGCCGGACTTATCATCACCGCGGTCAACCTTCTCGGCGGTATCGCCATGGGTGTTGTCCGTATGGGAATGGATGTCAACACCGCTATAAATACTTATTCGATTCTTACCATGGGTGACGGTCTTGTAAGTTCTATTCCTTCACTCATGATTTCTATGTCTACAGGTATTCTGGTAACCAAGGGCTCTAAAGAGGCTGACTTTGGTCATGTACTTATCGGGCAGCTGTTTGGAATGCCTAAGACTTTGTACCTTGTAGGCGGCGTAGTTGCGGGACTTGGTATTTTGTCACCTCTTCCGACACTTCTTTATGTTACTTTCGGTGCCGGATTTATCTTTATGGGAAGAGTTGCAAGCCAGACAATTGAAGAAGTCGCTACGGAAGGAGAAGTTGCGACACCTGAAGAACAGCAGGCTGAGGAGATCAGACAACCCGAGAATGTCACGAGCCTGTTGCAGGTTGATCCTATCGAGCTTGAGTTTGGTTACGGTATCATTCCTCTTGCCGATGTCAATCAGGGCGGAGACCTTCTTGACCGAGTTGTTATGATCAGGCGTCAGGTAGCGCTCGAACTAGGTACTGTGGTTCCGATTATTCGACTTCGTGATAATATTCAGTTGAATCCTAATCAATATATCATTAAAATTAAAGGTATACAGGTGAGTGACGGAGAGATTCTTTTTGACCATTACATGGCCATGAATCCGGGTCACGTTGAAGATGAGATCACCGGTATTCCTACATTTGAGCCTTCTTTCCATCTTCCTGCGATTTGGATAACAGAGGGCCAGAGAGAAAGAGCGGAGAGTCTCGGCTATACTGTAGTCGATCCGCCATCTATTATCGCTACGCACTTAACTGAGATTATCAGAGAACATATCTCCGAGCTTATGACCAGGCAGGATGTTCAGAATCTTATCGATAATCTCAAAGAGAGCAATGCTGCTCTTGTTGAAGAGCTTGTTCCTAAGCTTATGAGCCTTGGTGAGATTGAGAAGGTACTTCAAAATCTCCTGAAAGAAGGCATATCTATCAGAGATCTTGTTACTATTTTTGAGACGCTTGCAGATTTCGCACCCTCAACACATGATCCGGATATCCTTACGGAATATGTTCGTCAGAGTCTTAAGAGGGCGATATCAAACAAGTTCTTTATGCCCGGAGAAACTACAAGTGTTGTGACACTGGATCCCAAGATAGAGCAAGAGATCATGAACAGCGTAAAACAGACCGAGACAGGTGCTTATCTGACTTTGGATCCCGCTCGCACCAAATCGATACTTGCATCTGTGGGAGAGCAGGTCAAGAAGCTTGAGGATGCCGGAAAACAGGCCATTATCATGGCATCGCCTATCGTGCGAATGTATTTTAAGAAAATGACGGAAGATTACTACAAAGATCTTGTGGTGATTTCTTATAACGAAGTAGAAGCTAACATTGAATTACAATCTGTGGGGATGGTAACGGCATAATATGATTATCAAAAAGTATGTTGGAAAAACTGAAAGTGAGGCTGTAGAGGAGGCTAAAAAGGAGCTCGGACCAAACATCGTTGTGATGAATGTAAGACCCCTTAAAAAGAAAGGTATCTTGTCTCTTTTCCAGACTCAAAAGATCGAAGTGACTGTTGCGCTCGAGGAGGAGACGGAAAGACCTATGAGGACATATTCTCCGCAAAAGAGTTCGTCACATGACAGCGCTCAGAGAGATACGGTTGTAGCTGCGACCGCTACCGCAACCAAGGTGCGCGAAGTCAAGGAAGACAACAGTGCGATCGAGGAGAAGCTTGACAACTTAAGCTCTCTTCTTGAGAAAAATATTCTTAAAAACGAAAAAGATGAACCTTTGGAAGATAAGAAAGAGGTAAAAGAAAAGGATACCAAGCAGAAGTCTCAGATCAATGCAGCCGGTAACGATATATCCGAAGAGACCCTCTCTTTTATCAAATTGTTATATAATACTCTTATAGAGAATGAGGTAGATGAGATCTATGTAAATCAGCTCACGGATGAGGTTGAGAAGGTTAGTAAGCCGGGACTTCCTTTTGATTTTGCACTTGCAAACGTATATCAGAAGATGGTTCTTAAATTTGGTAAGTCAGAGCCTATCGACACGGAAAAAGAAGGTCCGAGAGCAGAGATCTTTATAGGACCTACGGGAGTCGGTAAGACAACTACGATCGCCAAACTTGCTTCCGAACTTTCTGTAACCAAAAAGAAGAAGGTGGCTCTTTTAACTGTTGATACATACAGAATTGCCGCAGCCGAGCAGCTTCGCACTTATGCATCAATTCTTGAGATACCTTTCAGAGTTATATATTCCGTTGATGAAATGAAGCAGGCAGCTGAGGATTTCAAGGACTATGACTATATCATGGTCGATACCGCAGGACATTCTCTTAAGAATGAAGAGCTTAAGAAAGATGTCGAGAACTTCATCAGATGTCTTGAGGATGTAATGGAGTGCGAGAATTTCCTTGTTCTTTCGGCGACTACAAAATATCGCGACCTTATTGAGATTGCGGATGCTTATTCACAGATGGTCGCTTACAAACTTATTTTTACCAAGATGGACGAAACAGGTGCCAAGGGTAATCTTTACAATATCAGGATGCATACCGGCGCACCCGTTGCCTATATAACCAACGGTCAGAACGTTCCTGATGATATCGCCGTATTCGATGCGCAAAGAATCGTCAAGAATCTTCTGGGAGGAAAGAGTTAATCTACATCATAGTTCGGGGAAAGCATTATGGATCAGGCGCAGCAACTTAGAAATATTATTAAAAATTCAAATAAGCCCCAAAGACCTCTTGCCAGGATCATCACAGTAACAAGCGGTAAGGGAGGCGTTGGTAAATCCAACGTTTCCATCAATCTTGCGATACAGTTTCGCAAGATGGGTAAAAGAGTCATCATTCTGGACGCGGACTTTGGACTTGCAAATATTGAGATCATGTTTGGCACGGTGCCTAAGCATAATCTCTGCGATCTTATTTATCAGGGTAAGAATATTAAAGATATCATCACCTGGGGACCCGAGGGAGTCGGCTTTATATCCGGCGGTTCGGGAATTTCGGGAATGTATAACTTAAGCAGGGATTATCTTGTATATATTATTGTCAATCTGGCAGAGCTCGACGCTATAGCTGATATAATAATAATAGATACCGGTGCCGGCATTTCGGATGCCGTTATGGAATTCCTTGTTGCAAGCGGTGAGATCATTCTTGTGACTACACCGGAGCCGACATCGATCACCGATTCGTATTCTCTTTTGAAAGCACTTAATCAGTCACCCAGATTCTCGAGAGAGAACACACAGGTTAAGGTCGTATCAAACAGGGTGTCTTCCGATGATGAAGGGCAACAACTATTTAATAAGCTTAACGCCGTTGTTGCGAGATATCTTAAATTGCCGCTTAATTACATGGGTGCTATTCCGCAAGATCAATATCTTGCAAAGAGTGTTATGCAGCAGTCGCCGGTATCACTTCAATATCCCAATGCCAAATCGGTAAAGGCATTTGAAAATATAGCCGGTCAGCTCATGAATCCCGGCGATGCCGAGCAGGTTAAGCAAAGGGGCATGGCTGCTTTCTTTTCACATATCATTACGGGAAGAAAGCTTTCGACTACTCAGCCCAAAGCGGCTGAAGCCAAGGTGATCAACTAATTATTACTTTACTTATAATCAGATTCAGAATGGAGATTACTGATATTTATGCTCACGGATTACATTTCACCCGGAAACAGGGTTGAATTAAAAGCCACCGGAAAGATCTGGATGGACGAGGATATGCGGACAAGGCATATCTACATGAGTAAAATAATGGATGTTACGTCGGATGACAGGATAGAGGTACTGATGCCTTATGAAAAAGGGAAACTCGTCCTGCTTCCCATTGACGGTGAATACAGTCTTTGTTTTTACAGCCCGAGAGGACTTTTTCAGTGCTATTCAAGGATTGTAGACAGATACAGAAGCGACAACATGTATATTCTGGTGCTTGATCTTACAAGCCAGCTTCAGAAGCTTCAAAGGAGGGAATATTACAGATTCAGTTGCGCTCTTGAATTAAAATCAAGAATCTGCTCCAAAGAGGAGCTGGAGGCATTTGAAAACAACAGAAAATATCTTGTCGATAACAACAAGAATCAGCTTCAGAGAAGCGTAGTTGTTGATATAAGCGGCGGCGGACTTAGGTTCGTATCCAATTTCAGATATGAAGAAGGCAGTACCATATATTGCTCATATCGTTTACCCGGAAACGTAAATGATAAAGAATATGAGATGATTTGCAGTATCCTGAAGGTTCAAGAGCTTGAAAGCAGACCGGGACTTTTTGAACATCGTATCCAATATGTGTATATTGATGAGACTTCCAGAGAAGATATTATCCATTTTATCTTTGAAGAAGAACGAAAAATCAGAAAGAAGCAAACATAATTATGAAAAAAATTTTGTTAATTGATGACTCTGCACTCATGAGAACGGTTCTAAGTGATATCATTAATTCAGATTCAAGATTCCAGGTGGCTGAAAAGGCCCGTGA